>ERZ795051.26-NODE-26-length-224156-cov-12.034855_pt1 | contig 224156 bp, 215 predicted proteins | sample MGYA00375135_ERZ795051 | MGnify/ENA primary metagenome ERZ795051 (study PRJEB30180, sample SAMN05720222) | activated sludge metagenome | isolation source: Anaerobic digester | place: Japan | collected 2015-05-26 ... | reverse complement strand
CTTCGTGAGGCAGCGAAGGACTTTCACTTAGATTCTTATATGAGGCAACAGGCGGTGGCTGGGATTTGGAGGAACACAAAGGGCCGGTGCCGGAGGATTCAGGGGCACCGGTGCCTTTCCTCAAGCCAGGACCGAATATCTTCCGGGGTATTAACGTTCAGGAAAGAACGGCGATAACCAGGGATGAGGGCGAACTCCCGCTCCTCGATGACAAGGGGGGAAATATCCGATAAAAAAGAGGTGATCTTGTGCCTGGATTTCGAAATGGCCCTTTCCACAGCGTCGACGCACCTCTTGTGGTAAAAGGCATGAAGAGGCTCAAGGAAGCCCCCTATTCTCGCGATGACGGCGTCCTCATCCTCCCCCCTCTTCGACCACATCAACCTCACCACGGCAGGATCGACCAGGGGCATATCGCACCCCATCACAAAGGCCCATTCCTTTTCCGAAGCTCTAAGGCTCACGGCCATCCCCTCCAGGGGGCCCAGGCCCTCCACCCGGTCAGATACGGTCTTAACACGATCTCTTTGCGGCAGGGACTGGATGATCCCGCCCAGCGGTCCGCTATCTTCCTTTCGACAGGAAATAATGACCTGGCTGAAAAGTGACAGGGCCCTTTCGAGGACCTCCAGGATGAGGCAGCGCCCTCCGACGGTGAGGAATACCTTGGCTCCTCCAGCCCTTTTACCCCTGCCGCCGGCAAGAATGACGGCGGCAACGTCGATCACGCCGCTGCCGCCGCAGGTATCAAGGGTGTTCGAACAGGATCGGCTCTTGATGCCTTTACACGATATCCTCAAGGTTAGTCCTGAAGACCAGGAAGTAGAATATAGCCACAAACAGGATCCCCCCGATCAAGTTGCCTATGGTTACGGGGATCAGGTTATGGAGGTAACCCCCCATCGAGACCTGGGATAGCACTTCCTGGGAGAGGCCGGCGCCGCTTACGGTCGAAGGGTCGCCCTTGAGGAGAATCCCCAGGGCCATGAAGTACATGTTGGCGATGGAGTGTTCGTAACCGGAGGCGACGAAGGCCATGATGGGGAAGAAAATGGCCCAGATCTTCCCGATGATGTCGGTGGCCGCCATGCTCATCCACACAGCTAGCACCACGAGCCAGTTACAAAGGATGCCACGGAAAACGGCCTCGCCAACGGGGAGGCTCATCTTGCCGGCCGCGATCTTGAAAGCGTTGATGCCGATGGGCCCCTTCCAGAGACCGGAATAAAAGATCAAGAATGCCACGAAAATACTCCCGAGCAAGTTGGCCACGTAGACCCAGAACCAGTTCCTGACGACTCCGCTCATGGGAATGCAGCCGGCCATGACTCCAAGGGGCATCATGCAGTTCCCCGTGAAAAGTTCAGCCCCGGCGATGACCACGAGCATCAGTCCGACGCTGAATATAGCGCCGCCGAGGAACTTCGAGAACCCCAGCCCGACATGGGCGGCAAGGTCATGGGTCACGACGGTCATCAGCCATCCCCCGAAAGCAATGTAGGACCCGGCCATGAACCCCAAGAGGAGCATCTGGGGGATGCTCCAGGCCACCTTGGCCTTTGCTGCAAGGCATGCTGACTTAGCCAGTTCAACAGGAGTTTTGAAACCTTCCATTAAAGCGATTCCTCCTCACGATTATTATTCCCCCGCCGAGGGGGCCGGTGAAAAACCTCGAATCCGGGGGGATGATCAGAGACCTCCCGCGGCACGCCTGGTATTCTAACATGGAATGTTATTATTTACACTAATAGGACCTACTTTCCATTCATCCTTTCACATGATCCTCCGAAATATTGACATTAGAGTTTAAAGTACGAATAATGTAAGTAATTTGCCGGTCATTTCTTATCATCGAGAGGATCCGTTAGGGTCAGCGGCCCAAAGGCAACGAGCTTGTCGACGAAAGGGAGCCTTGAGGAGGGGCGCTTCCGCCCGGCGTTGTTGGCGGCCGCGGCAGGATGTACCCGCGGGATGGGCCTATACTGGGATGGCAGTCTTTAATGGCGGTGACCCCCTGTCGAAGTGCTTGACAACGGGGATCAAGGGAGGTTGGGGATATGGAGGTTGACCACCGGTCGGTAGGACTCAGCGATTCCGAATACAGCGCGATCATCGAAGCCTTGGAACGGCAACCGAACCAGGCTGAACTCAGGATCCTTGGCGTAATGTGGTCCGAGCACTGCAGTTACAAGTCCACGAGAAGGCTCCTGGCCGGCTTGCCCACCGAGGGGGACTTCGTTGTTCTTGGACCCGGGGAGAACGCCGGCGTCGTCGATATCGGCGGAGGTTGGGGGATTGCCTTCAAACTGGAGAGCCATAACCACCCCTCCGCGGTGGCCCCCTACGACGGCGCGGCCACCGGCGTGGGCGGTATCGTCAGGGACGTCTTGGCCATGGGGGCCAGGCCGGTGGCCCTTTTGGACGGGCTCTGCCTGGGGAGGAAGGATTCACCCCGGGCCGCGGAAACCGCCGATGGGATCGTGGAGGGCATCGCCGGGTACGGGAACACCCTGGGCGTCCCCACCATAGGTGGCAAGACCGTTTATGATGAGTGCTTCGACGGCAACCCCCTGGTCAACGCGATGTGCCTCGGGCTGGTGCCGCTGGGTGGCATCGTCAGTTCCAAGACGGCGAAACCGGGGCACAGGGCCGTTATGATAGGTTCAAGGACCGGGAAAGAAGGGGTCGCGGGCGCCGCCTTCGCTTCTTCCGAGTTGACCAGCGCAGCGGCCCCGGTCCTTCCCCGGATCCCAAAAGGGAATCCCCTCCTGGCAAAAAGACTGATCGAAGGCTGTCTCGAGATCCACTCGAAGGGCCTGATAGTCGCCATGCAGGACATGGGGGCCGCGGGGATCGTTTCCTCCTCGAGCGAAATAGCCTCGAAAAGCGGCACCGGGATCCTGGTAAACGTCGACCTGGTCCCCCTCAAGGAAAAGATGGAGCCCTGGGAGATAGCCCTTTCGGAAACCCAGGAAAGGATGCTCCTCATCGTAAAGGAGGAGGACCTGGATGAGATCGGTTCCATTGCCGCCAAGTGGCGGCTGGATTGGGCGGTGATTGGTGAAGTCACCGGTGACGGCGACTTCGTCATGACCCGGGGAGGGAGGACCGTGGTCAACCTCCCGGCGGAGATGGTCGGGGGCGGCTCTCCCCCGATCCACTGGCCTTCGAAAAAGCCCTCCTCCAGGGCATCCGTTGAGGTCAAAAGCGCGGGTTTTCTCGATTCGGAAGAGGTCTCCCGCTCCCTCGCGGCCCTCCTGGAAGATCCGAACCTGGCCGACAAATCCGGTATTTTCGGCCGGTTCGACTCCGGGACCCAGTCCAACACCATCACCCCTCCCGGTAAAAGCGTATCCATCTTCCGGGTCCCGGCGAAGGGGAACCTCGTGGGGGTGACCATGGATGCGGACCCCTGGAAATGTCAACTTGAGCCCTTACTGGGGACAGCCGAGACCTTCCTCAAGTGCCTCAGACCCCTTTGGGTGAGTGGCGCCGCCCACCTGGGCATGACGAACTGCCTGAACTTCCCGTCGCCGGAAGACCCAGAGAACTTCTGGGTGCTGGAGCGTTCTGTCCAGGGCCTGGCTGCGGTGGGCGGCGACCTCGCCTGTCCCGTTGTTTCGGGCAATGTCAGCCTTTACAATGAAAGCCCTGACGGGAAGATCCTTGCCAGTCCTCTTATAGCCGTCGTGGGGCTCCTCGAAGAGGGAAGGACCCCCCTGGGGGATTCCGCCGGACTGGAAGCCGGTTCGATCTTCCTGGTGGGAGAAGAACAAGGGTTTTTAGGGGGAAGCGCTTACTCGAGGGTTGTCGACCCGGCCGGCAACTACCCCGCGGGACCCTACAACCCCGTGAAGGAAAGGGCCTTCATGGAAAGGGCCCAGCGTACCGCCCGCGAAGGGGCTGCCGCGGCGGGACGAGCGGTGGCCGGGGGCGGATTGCTGGTCGCCCTTGCGAAGATATGCCGGGTCGGGGGGATCGGGATCAGTCTCGACACCGGGAACCTCGACCTTTCCCCCGATCGCCTCTTTGGAGAATGGGGCGCGAGGGCGGTTTACCTCGTCCCGGAAGGATCGAACGACCTTTTCCTTTCTTGCTGGGAGGGTTTCCCCGCCAGGAGGATCGGCAAGATAGCCGGCGGTGTTCTCGCCCTCGGGAAACAGGAAATATACCCCGGAAGGACATCCCAAGAAAAGGTCGAGGGGGCCTAGAGCAATGGCTGGGGTTTTCGGCGCCTTTTGCAAGAACGGCCATTCCGTGTTGGAGGACGTCTACCTGGGGCTTTACGCCCTGCAGCACCGGGGGCAGGAATCAGCGGGCATTGCCTGGAACTCCAACGAAGGGAGCGAAGTCAACTCCGTAAAGGGGATGGGGCTGGTTCACATAGCCCTCGATCAGAAATACCTGGCTGGCCTGAGGGCGAACTCAGCTATCGGGCACGTCAGGTACTCGACCGCCGGCCCTTCAGGCCTGGCCAACGTCCACCCGATCACGGCCAACTATTCCATGGGCTCTGTAGCCGTCGCCCATAACGGCAACATCACCAACGCCATGGGAATAAGGCACATGCTCGAGTCGAGGGGCGCCATATTCCAGTCCGCCACCGACACGGAGACCATCATCCACCTGATGGCGCACCAGTCGCACAAGCCGCCCCTGGACGCGCTGGTGGATGCCCTCATTCGCCTCAAGGGAGCCTACAGCCTCGCGGTGTTGCTGGGGAACCGGCTTGTCGCAGCCCGCGACCCCTGGGGTTTTCGACCCCTTGTCCTGGGTAGGCGGGAGGACACCTTTTACGTGGCCTCCGAGAGCTGCGCCCTTGACATAGTGGGAGCCTCGCTGCTCAGGGATGTGAAACCCGGCGAGATCATCGTAATTGATGAGGCCGGGATCAAGAGCATCAGGATCCCCGTCGAGGCTTCCCGGCTTTACTCCTGCGCCTTCGAGTACGTCTATTTTGCCAGGCCTGACAGCGTGGTCGACGGGAAGTCCGTCTACGAAGTGAGAAAAACCCTGGGTTGCAAATTGTCCGCCAGCGCCCCCAGCCCCACCGCGGACATTGTCACGGGCATGCCCGACAGCGGGACTATTGCGGCGATCGGTTATGCTGGTTGTGCCGGTCAGCGTTACGAAGCGGCCATCGTGAGGAACAGGTTCGTCGGGAGGACTTTTATCCAGCCCACCCAGAGAGTCAGGGCCCTGGGAGTGAGGATCAAGCTCAATCCGATCAAGAAGCTCGTCGCCGGCAAGGAACTGGCCGTCGTCGATGACTCGATCGTGAGGGGCACCACCGTGGAACGGGCCATTTCCATGATCAGGCAGGACGGGGCCGCCAGGGTCCATATCAGGATCGCCTCTCCGCCCGTCCGCTTCCCCTGTTACTACGGGATAGACATGCTCTCCTGCGAAGAATTGGCCGCCGCCAAACTGGATATCGATACCCTTCGCGCGACGGTAGGGGCTGACTCACTGCACTACCTGGGCATCGAAGACCTTGTCTCATCGATCGGTCTCCCGCCGTCGGATATCTGCACGGCCTGCTTCAGCGGGGACTACCTTGACGGAGGAGAGGATAATGGAGTGGACCTATGAAAAAGCCGGCGTCAGCCTGGAGAGGAGCGATGCCTGGATCGGCCTTGTCAAGAAGATCGCCTCGGGCGCTTCCTCCTCGCGGGTGATCTCAGGCGTCGGGGGTTTCTCCGGTCTTTACAGGATCGGCGGGGGAAAAGCCCTTGCAGCCTGCACCGACGGAGTGGGCACGAAACTGTATGTCGCCCGCCTAACGGGACGGTACCGCGGCCTGGGCCAGGACCTGGTGGCCATGAATGTCAATGACCTCGTCACCTGTGGGGCGAAACCTCTTTTTTTCCTGGACTACATCGCCTGCGGCCAACTGGATGCGGGCATCTTCGGCCCCGTGATGGAGGGCATCGCCGAGGCCTGTTCGTCCTGCGGGTGCGACCTGCTTGGCGGGGAGACGGCCGAGATGCCGGGCGTTTATGACCGGGGCATGTTCGACCTGGCCGGGTTCGCCGTAGGGATCGTTGAGGAGGACGGGATTATCGACGGAAGGGACATTTCAAAGGGGGACCTTCTCCTCGGCTTGCCGAGTTCCGGCTTGCACAGCAACGGGTTTTCCCTGGTGAGAAAATGCCTCCTCGATGGCCGGGGGGCTCTCGCCCTGGACCACGAAATCCCCGGTTACGGGAAGCCCCTTTCGGAAGTCCTGATGGAGCCTACCAGGCTCTACGTCACCCAGGCGCTGAAAGCGGCTTCGTCAGGGGCGATCGGCGGCATGGCCCACATCACCGGTGGCGGCCTGGAAGAGAACATCGCCAGGATGCTCCCCGCGCCCCTCGAACCCTCGATCGACTACGCCTCCTGGGAACGGCCGCCGATCTTCGATCTCATCAAGGAACGGGGAGTAGACGAGGTGGAGATGAGAAGGGTTTTCAACCTCGGTATAGGCTTTGTCATGGCGGTGAAGCCCCGCGATGAGCAAAGGGTCACTTCACTCCTGGCCGCGATAGGCGAAAAGGCGGTCATCCTGGGGCAGGTCTCCTGATGAAGCCCCGGCTGGCCATCCTCATTTCCGGCAAGGGGACGAACATGGCCTCCATCGTGGACAACTGCCGATCGGGCCTCCTAAAAGCTGAAGTGGCCTTCGTTGCGAGCGACAAACCCGACGCTGGAGGGCTCTTGTTCGCGATCCAAAGGAAGATCGCCGCCCATGTCCTCCCCAACCCCGAAAGGGACTGGGAGGGGGCCGAAAAACACCTGGAAGAACTTCTTGAAGAGTACTCCGCCGAATGGGTGGTCCTCGCCGGGTTCATGAGGATCCTTTCCCCGCGGTTCGTCGCCCCCAGGAAGGGTAGGATCGTCAACATCCACCCCTCGCTGCTTCCCTCCTTCCCCGGCAGGGACTCCATAAGAGCGGCCTATGAGAAAGGGGTGAAGGTGACCGGTGTCACGGTCCATCTCGTCGACGAGGAAGTTGACCACGGAGAGATCCTCGCCCAGGAGCCTGTAAGGATCCACCCAGGTGATACACTTGAAACGCTGGAGGACCGCATCCACCGAGTGGAGCACGTCCTCTATACCAGGGCTCTGATCGACCTGTTGGGTCGTAGGCGCTGAAAGGAGAACCTGTAATGGGCCAGAAGCGCGCTCTTATCTCGGTCTTCGACAAGAGAAACGTGGCCGGCCTGGCGAAGGGCCTGGCCGACCTGGGTTGGGAGATCGTCTCCAGTTCCGGGACCGCGAAGCACATCAGGGAGGCGGGTGTGCCCGTCAAGGAGGTGGAAGATCTTACAGGGTACCCTCATTTGCTTGGCGGCAGGGTCAAAACCCTTCACCCCTCGGTCTTCGGCGGGATCCTGGCGCGAAGACATTTCGAGGGTGACAAGGCCGATGTTGAAAAATACGGGATTCCCATGATCGATATGGTCGTGTGCAATCTTTACCCCTTCGAGGAAACCCTGAAAAAGGGCGCCGCCCTCGATGAACTGCTGGAGCATATCGATATCGGGGGGGTCACCCTGATCCGGGCCGCCGCGAAAAATTTCCGTCACGTGGTTCCCGTTACGGACCCTGGGGACTACGCCGCCGTGGTGGAAGAGATCAGGTCCGAGGGCAACGTCACACTCCCCACGAGGGAAAGACTCGCCGTCAGGGCCTTCCTGGAGACCTCTCACTACGACGCCGTTATCCACGAAGGCCTCTCGAGATCCTGCGGCAGGCAAGAACCCTTCGCCCCCCTTCGCGTCCTGCCTCTCTCCAAGAGGTTCGATCTGCGCTACGGCGAAAACCCTCACCAACGGGCATCGCTCTACGGGAACCCCCTGGAGGACACACCCTGGAGGCTGGTATCCGGGAAACCCCTTTCATACAACAACCTGCTCGATATCGACTGCGCCATGAGAGCGATGGACCTTCTCCACGCTGATTGCGCCTGCGTGATCATCAAGCACACGACGCCCTGCGGGATAGCCGTATCGGAAGACGCCCTCGACGCTTACCTTAAAGCCTTTGACTGCGACCCGGTTTCGGCCTTCGGCGGCGTGATCGCCTTCACCAGGGGAGTGGATCTCCGCGTCGCGCGGCGCTTGGCGGAGCAGTTCTCCGAAGTGCTGGTGGCGCCGTCCTTCACGGAAGAGGCGATCGGGGCGCTGGCTTCCGAAAGGCCTAACCTGCGTCTCTTGGAATGGGACGGCGTACATGTCAGCGGCACTTCACTTTTGAGCACCTGGAGCGGCACCCTTGTCCAGGATGACATTACCCCCCCGCTGCCGGACCCCGACTCGGGGGAATGGGTGGGTGAGCCCAGGGGCGACCTCTGGGCCGACTTGCTCCTGGCTTGGAAAGCGGCTGCCCTTGGCAAGAGCAACTCCATATCGATCGTCCGCGAGGGCATGACCGTTGGACTGGGGCGAGGATTCACGAGCCGGGTAGACGCTGTTAAGTGGGCTTGTCTGCAAGCGGGGGGGAAGGCTGCCGGCGCGGTCTTGGGTTCCGACGCGTTCTTCCCCTTCCCCGACAGCATCGAGGCGGCCGCCGAAGCCGGGATCACCGCGGTGATACAGCCGGGGGGCTCCATAAGGGACGATGACATCAAGAATATCGCCGCGAAACTTGGTGTCAGCATGTTCATCAGCGGGTGGAGAACCTTCCGCCACTGAGGGAGTGATCGAACCATGAGAACCCTTGTCCTGGGTGGCGGCGGCAGGGAACACGCCCTCTGCTGGGCCCTATCGAGGTCTCCCTCGGTAAGTGCAGTCCATTGCGCTCCCGGCAACGCCGGCATCGAAAAGACAGCCACGGTCCACCGGCTGGATATTTCCGACCCGGCGATGACCGTCGACTTGGCGCGCTCCCTGTCTCCCCACCTGGTCGTCATCGGGCCGGAAGCTCCCCTAGTGTCTGGGTTGGCCGATGTTTTAAGGGAAGAGGGCTTTTCCGTCCTCGGTCCCGGGAAAAGGGGAGCCATGCTCGAAGGCAGCAAGGCCTTCGCGAAACTTTTCATGTCCAGGCATGGGATACCCACTGCCGATTTCGACATCTGTGAAAACCTGGACCAGGCTGAAAAGGCCCTCCTCAAGAGGCGGCCGCCCTACGTGGTGAAGGCCGACGGGCTCGCGGCCGGCAAGGGCGCCTTCATAATGGGATCATTCCTGGAGGCAAGGGACACTTGCGCCGGCCTCCTGGTCAAGGGACTCCTGGGCCGGGCGGGGGAAAAGGTGGTGATCGAAGACCATCTTCCCGGGGAAGAACTGACCGTGTTGGTGTTGACCGACGGAGACTCTTTTCACGTTCTGCCCACGAGCCAGGACCATAAGAGGGCCTTTGACGGTGACAAGGGCCCCAACACGGGAGGCATGGGTGCCTTCGCCCCCGTCCCCTGGGCGGACGGACCTTTCATGGAGAGAGTCATCGACAGGGTTATCGAACCCACCGTGTCGGGGCTGAAAAAAGAATCCATCCCCTTCAGGGGGGTGCTGTATTTCGGCCTTATGATCGATCGGGAAGGGGATGCGGGGGTCCTCGAATACAACGTCCGGATGGGCGACCCCGAGACGCAGGTGGTACTGCCCGCTTACGACGGCGACTTCGCGCTCCTGGCAGAAGCCTGCGCCGGGGGCTCCCTCGGCGGCCTCCCCCCCCAAGGGTCGTCCAGGACCGCCGTTGGCGTGGTCCTCGCCTCGGGAGGCTACCCCGGTCCCTACGAGAAAGGGCACCCCTTGTCGGGACTCGCCGAACTGCAAGGTGAAGAGGGCACGTTCATCTTCCACTCGGGAACCGCACGGGATCAAGCCGGGAGGATGGTCACCTCCGGGGGAAGGGTCCTTACGGTGGTCGGAACGGGGAAAAGCATAGACGATGCCCGTTCAAAGGCCTATAGGGCTGTTGACAGGATCAGCTTTCAAGGGGCCAGGTTCAGAAGCGACATCGCGCTGAAAGGTGGTGGAACGCCTTGGAAGGACCGGTTGCCGGAATAGTCCTGGGCTCAATTTCGGACCTCGAGCTGGGGGTCAAGACCAAGGAAGTCCTCGAGACCCTGGGGATACCTTTTGAGATGACGGTGGCTTCAGCCCACCGCACCCCCGACGACGTGGTCAACTACGCGAGGAACGCCAGGGCGAGGGGCCTCAAGGTCATCATCGCCGTGGCAGGTCTTTCGGCCGCTCTCCCCGGGGCGCTGGCCGCCCATACCACCCTCCCGGTCATTGGGGTCCCCGCACCGGCGGGAACCTTAGGAGGCATGGACGCGTTGCTCTCGGTGGCCCAGATGCCGCCGGGCGTCCCCGTGGGGGCGATGGGGATAGGGGCTGCCCGGAATGCGGCGCTTTTCGCGGCCAGGATCATTGCCCTTTTCGACGAAGAGGTCCATGAAAAGGTCTGGGAGGACGCTGCGGCGGCCAAGTTGAAAGTGGTCGAGTCCAGGGAGGAGATCAGGGACCTGCCGTCGCCACCTTCAACGGCTTTCCGGGAAGTATAGCCTGAGCGAAGCCTCGACGGGTCTGGCGCCTTTAACCTCGGCAAGAAGAAGGAGAGGGCCCATGGAAGCGGGGCGAGGCTGCCGGGCACCCGGGGTGAAGACAATGGATCACCGGCGCCCCCAGCGAACGTAAGGGCTGGAAGGCGTAATGGGAAGACCTTAGCTTTTTCGGTGGATACCAACGTATCCCAGGTAGAACAACACCGGGAGGAGGACGAACTTACCGTAACCCGAAAAGAATTGCCGAAAAAAGGGGACGTTAATCAGTAACTTGACGGCCAGGGCCAACGTAACGGTCAAGAACAGGAGCGCCGTCAAGGGTGAATGCTTTCTCTCACCCCCCTTGCCTCTTTCTTCCCCACCTTCACCGCTCACTTGACATCACCCGCTTCCGCGTAAGCCTTGAGGATTGTCCCGTCGCTTATATTGCCCCCGCTTATGACTATACCTGTCTTCCGGCCGCCGGTTTCGATCCGCCGGGCCAGTACCGCGGCCACACCGATGGAACCGGCGCCCTCGACGACCTGGTGATGGTTTGAGTGTAAAAAAACGATCGCCTTCGCTATCTCGTGCTCCGAAACGTCGGAAAGACCCGACACTATCTTCCGGACCAAGGGGAAAAGTATCCCCGATGCCCCTCCCGAAAGGGCATCAGCATAGGTATCGCTCTCCGCCACCGGCACCACGGCACAGTTCTTCCAGGCCTCCTTCCAGGAGGGGTTGGCCGAGGCGTGGACTCCTATGACCTCTATGCCGGGCCTCAGGGCCCTGGCCGCCGTAGCAACCCCGGAGATCAGCCCTCCGCCGCTGATCGGAACGATCAACAGGTCCAGGTCGGGCACCTCCATCAGGAACTCAAGGCCCAGGGTCCCCTGGCCGCTGACGATATGATGATCTTCGTAGGCCGAGACATAGACGAGCCCGTCTCTTTCGGCAACTGCCTTGGCCTCGGCCTCGGCTTCATCGTAAAAGCGCCCGATGACCCTGAGGTCGACCAACCCTGAGCCCCTCGAGAGGATCGCTTCCCTCTTCGTATCGGGACACGAACCGGGGACACAGATGACCGCCCTGACGCCGAGAAGGCTTGCCGCCATGGCGACGCCCTGGGCATGATTCCCCGATGAGGCGGTAATGACTCCCCTACCCCTTTCCAGGGGGGTGAGTGAATACATCTTGTTAAGGGCTCCCCTTACTTTGAAGGAACCGCAAAGCTGTTGATTCTCCCACTTGAGGAATACCTCGGAGCCCGCCATGTCCGAAAGGGGGTAAGACTTCTCGACGGGGGTTTTCCTTATCCTGCCCTCGAGAAACCTCGCCGCCTTGAGCACGTCCCTCATCTCTGGGGTTATCAGCATGAAGAACCACCCCCGACGTTACAGGTTCACCAGAGAACCTATCCCGCGTTCGAGGGCCCTGACCAGCGCGAGATTGGCGGTGACGATATCCTGGAGGGCCATACCGGAGGTGTCAAAGATGGTGATCTCCTCATCGTTTTCTCTCCCCCGGGCTTCGGAGGACAAGATGCTCCCGATCTCGATCACGTCGGACTCCCCGATGAGCCCCTTTTTGAAGGCCGTCTGAAACTCACCTATCTCCAGGGATTGAGCCTTACTGTCGACGACGAGCCGGGCAAGGGGCAGCAGGTGCTCGTCCAATTCCTGTTTACCGGGAAAGTCGGCGCCTATCGCGTTGATGTGGGTCCCGGGACGGACCCATTCCGCCCTGATGAAAGGCTCGTGGGAAGGTGTGCAGGTCACGACGACATCGGACAGGGAGACGGCCTCCTGGAGCCCTTCCATCGGGATCTCCTGGAAGTGTATCCGGGGGTAGAGAGCTGACATTTCGACCACGAACCGGGAGAGTTTCTCGGGATCCCTCCCCGCAACTCGTACAACCTCGATCCCTGGGAGGACCTTGGTCAGGCCTTGTACCTGGACCCTCCCCTGGGCACCGGTGCCGACCACCAGGATATTGCTGGATCCCTCCCTGGCGAGATGCTTCGCGCCAATGGCACCAGCGGCTCCAGTCCTGATATTGGTGATGATCATGCCGTCCAGCATGCCCACCGGTCTACCCGTCTCAAGGCTGAGCACGATGACGATCCCCGATATGGCCGGTATCCTCCGCTTCTCCGGGTTGTCGGCCACGTACCCGATCACCTTGAGCCCCGCGAGGCCTGTCCCTGAGAGGAACCCCGACTTGATATCCAGCTCCCGGGACCCCCGCTCGAATTCATGGGCGATGACGGGAAAAAGCCCAGCCTCGCCCCTGGAATACTGCTCATAAGCGGTCTCCACGGCGGAGATGACGTCCTTGATGTCCAAAAGTTTTTTCAGATCTTCGCTGTTCAGGACCCTGATCTTGTACATCGGTTCAACCCCTTCCCGGATCACTCCTCACCTGATAATATACCCCATCCCACCAACAAAAAAGGGCCCCAGGGGGGCCCTTCAACCTCAAAGATCGGCTTTATCGAAGTGCTTTCAACGCCGCCAGGGCGGAATCGTAGTCGGGGGGCGTCGTGGCCTCGGGCACGATCTCCTTGTAGCGGAGAATGTTGTCCCTGTCAATGACGAACACAGACCTCGCGAGCAGGCGCAGTTCCTTGATGAGAACACCCCACTCCTGCCCGAAAGACGCATCCCGGTGGTCCGAAAGGACCTCGATGGATTCGATGCCGCCGGCAATACAGAACCTGTCGATGGCGAAGGGAAGGTCCATGCTGATGTTGAGCACGGCGACGTCGCCGGGGAGCGATGCGGCTTCCTCGTTGAACCAGTGGGCCTGGAGGTCGCAGACCGGGGTATCGAGGGAGGGTGTGACCGATATAACCTTTATTTTCCCCTCGAAATCACCGAGGGTCACTTCCTTGAGTGACCGGTCAAGGACGGTAAAACCTGGCACTCTCTGCCCGACGGCCAGCTCCGGGCCCAGCAGCGTCAACGGAGCTCCCTTCATCGTCACAATACCTTTCCTTTCCAAGATGCCAACCTCCTTTGAAAAGGGCAACTTCACTCGACCAGTTTGAAAGCCTCTTTCTTTGCTCCGCATAAAGGACAGGTGTCGGGCGCTTCCCCCTCGGCAATGTAACCGCAGACGGAACAAACATAATAATCGACGTCCACTGCGGAAAGCAGGTTCTCCTTGGCCTTCCGGAACAGGCCGGCATGGACCTTTTCCGCTTCATTGGCGAGACGGAAGGACCTCTCGGCCTGCTTCTCCCCTTCCATCGCCGCGTCTTCAATAAACGGAGGGTACATGCTCGTGAACTCGTAGGTCTCGCCGGCGATGGCGGCGTCTAGATTCTCGGCGGTGGAACCGATCATGCCCAAAGCCCTCATATGAGAGTGGGCATGGATCGTCTCGGCCTCGGCGACAGCCCTGAAAAGCTTCCCTACCTGGTGGTTACCCTCATCGTCGGCCTTTTTCGCATAAGCCAAGTATTTCCGGTTTGCCTGTGATTCTCCCCTAAAAGCTTCCTCCAGGTTCTTCTTCGTCCTTTCCCTGGTCAAAACCATCCCTCCTTTTTAAAACTTTTTCAAATATACCCCTCAAGTCCGCCCGACGCAAGCCCCTTCAGGGGATCGTTGTTATCCTTGCTTCAGGCTTAGCAGGTCCGCCAGGACCCCATAGGCCGTGTCGTAAAGGTCGGGGTTCTCCTGGGTCACGAGGATGGGGCCCATGAGGTCCGTGTGGATCCTCAGTATCGCGCCGCCGCCGCCGATCATCGAAAAGGGGTGATCCATCGGCAACTCTTCCACGCCGACCCTTCCCTGGACGCCCTTTTCGTCACGCCATGCCCGGCAGACAAGCTTCAGCCTTCTGCCCGACCGGATCGCCTCACTCACACGCCTCCTATCGACAGCGCCGATCCCTTCCCTTTGAACATCGTAAGGGTTCATATCGCCCCCAAGCAGGACGTTTGCCAGGGCGGCCACCTTCGCCGCCGCGTCCCACCCGTCGATATCGTGACCAGGGTCCGCTTCCGCCACCCCTATATCCTGGGCCTCGCGCACAGCCTGGGCGAACTCCGTGCCTTTTTCCATTCTCCCAAGGATGTAGTTGGTCGTGGAGTTCAGTATCCCGTCGACCGATTGGACCACACAACCCCTCAGGCAAGACCTGTAAAGATTGAAAACGGGTGCCCCGTCCATGACGGTCGTCTCGAAAAGGAATCGCCTCCCGGCGAGGTCGGCTAATTGCAATAATTCCCTGTACGCGAAAGCCACGGGGCCCTTATTGGCGGAGACCACGTGACGGCCTCTTTCAAGGGCCTTCCTGACATGGGATACTGCCGGTTCGCCCCTGTTTTCAATCGAAAGGGTCGATAATTCCAGCAAAACATCGAAATCCAGGCTGGATACGGCCTCCTCGGCAGTGAGAGGGCAGAAATCCCTGTTCTTTTCATTGAAAGAGCCGCGGCTTTCCATTTCCTTCAAGGCACCCCCCAGGTCCACCCCGACAGGGGAGACCAGGGCCCCGCTCTTCCTTGTGACTATTCCCACCGTGACGAGGTCGTCAAGGGGTTTCATCCCGGGGAATTTCGATCTCTCAACGGTGAGGATCCTGGCTATCCTTCTCCCCACGTTGCCGAACCCGACGAAGAGGACCCTCATCTTCAATCCCCACGGAGCCTTCCGCCGGCGATATCGCTGACGGCTTCCAGCAGCCTCTGGACTTCCTCGGAGGTGTTGTAGAGCGATACACCCACCCTGGTGACCCCGCCCTTTTCCAGGAGGCCGAGGACCTCGATAGGGCGCACCGCGTAGAAGTGCCCATCCCAAGCGCAGATACCCCGCCGGTCGAGAAGCCGGCAGACTTCGATGGGGTCCATGCCTTCCATGGTGAAGGAGACCGTCGGGGCCCTCCTCTCTGAAGTGAAGGCCGGACCGACGACCTCTACCCCCTTAATCTCTCTTAGACCCAGGTAGATCTCCTTGCCGAGGATGTGTTCGTACTCACCGATCCTTTCCATCCCGGTAACGATCCTCGAGCGCAGGTCATCCCCCGCGCCGAAGGTGGAAAGGTATTCCACCGCTGATTTGACACCGGCGATGGCTGCGTGGTTGAGGGTGCCTGTCTCGATCCGGTAGGGCGCCTGTTGCTCCTGGGTTCTTAGGTTATGCACGGGTACCCGGTCAAGGAGCCCCTCTCTCGAATAGAGGATGCCTATGTGGGTCCCGTAGAACTTGTAAGCCGAGCAGAGCAGGAAGTCCAAGCCGAGGGCCTTGACGTCGACGGGAAAATGCGGGACGTAATGGACGGCATCGACGAGGAGCAGGGCTCCCACCTTGTGAGTCAATTCCCTGGCAAGGGCCACATCGTTGACGGTACCGAGAGCGTTTGAAGAAAAACCCATCGCCACGAGCCGCGTGTTCTCGTTGATCTTGGCGGCGAGATCATCGTAGTCCAGCGTCCCGTCGGGAAGGAGAGCCACCTCCCTGACGACCACCCCCTCCTCCCTTAGGGAGAGCCATGGACCCCTATTGGCCTCATGGTCCAGTTGGGTGATCAGGACTTCCTCGCCCGGCATAAGCATCTTGCCTATCCCTCGGCTCAGGGCGAAGTTGAGGCTGGTCATGTTGTGGCCGAAGGAGATAAGCCTGCCGCTGTCAGCTCCCAGGAATTCGCCCACCCTTTCCCTCGTGTCCTCGATGATCTTGTCCGTCTCGTTGGTGGTCACGAAAAAACCTTGGGTATTGGAATTGCAGGTATGGTAGTAAGATGTTACGGCATCTATCACCGCCTGGGGGACCTGGGTGCCTCCAGGGCCATCGAAGAAAGCCAGTGGGAAACCGTTGTGAACCCTGGCTAGGGCGGGAAAATCTGCCCTCCTTCGGGGTATGTCCCTGTACCTGGCATCGATCATCACCGAAAACGCACCTCCTTGGAATTATTCCCCCCAAAAACAGGGGGACCTGGATAGGTTGCACGACCCTTTATATATAATGCATCCGTCCTCAAAGGCCAATCACGTACCGGCCGTTTCGGACGCCCTTGGCCCATCGTCTCGCGCTGGGAGGCTTTTAAATGAATGAACGCACTGGTAGGATCCTGGAATTCCTTTTTACCCTGGACAAGGCCAAGACCGTCCTGAGGAAGGGTTACCTGGGTGACGGCAGCCGACGCGAAAGCATAGCCGAACACATGTGGCACCTGGCCCTGTGGGCTGTGCTCCTCCGGGACGAGATCGGGTTCAAGGTGGACCTCCTTAGGACCCTGGAACTGGTCCTGACCCATGACCTGGTCGAAATTTACGCCGGCGACACCTACGCCTTCGACGAGACGGCCGTGGCAGGGCAAAGGGCAAGGGAAGAAGAGGCGGCGGAGGCCCTGTTCTCCTCCCTCCCCCGCGACCTCGCCGGGAAATTCCGGGACCTATGGGACGAATTCGAGAAGGCTCAAACACCCGAGGCCCGTTTCGCCAAGGCCCTGGACCACCTGCAGGGTTTCACCCAGAACTGCATTTCCAAGGGTAAATCCTGGAAGGAGAACGGGATCTCCAGGGAGAGGACCTTTCTAAGGACCGACCCGCCCCGCAAAACCGACCCTCTCTTCGCCGAGATCCTCGATCACCTCTACGAGGTCGCCGACAGGGAAAACATTTGGGGTGACGGCGAGGCACGGTCTTGAGGCTTAACGGGCCTCCGCCACGGCGAGGTCGGCGGCCTGGTCGTTGTGAAAGGTGACCAGCACACTTTTCACCGGGCGTTTCCCTCCCCCTTTTTCCCTTCCCCGGCCATGGGATCCAGGGCTCGAAGGATATCCTCAAGGACGGGCTCCACGGGCTCGATGCCCGCGGAAAGCCTTAAAAGGCCTCCCGAGATACCTGCCGCCGCACGTTGGTACTCGGAAAGGGACCGGTGGGATGTCTTCGCTGGGTAGGAAACGATCGTCGACGTGGAAGCCAAGCTTGGGACCAGGTCAACAAGCCCCAGGGCGTCCACGAACCTTTCCGCGGCTTTTTCGCCCCCCTTTAGCTCGAAGCTCAGCATACCCCCGAATCCCCCTTCGAGGATCTTTCGGGCCATGCCATAACTGGGATGCCTCTCCAGCCCTGGGTACTCGACCCTGGTGACCTGTGGGTGCCTCTCAAGGGCTCTCGCGATATGAAGAGCGTTAGCCGAGTGAGCCGCCATTCTGAGGTGCAGGGTCCTGGCCCCCCTCTGTACGAGCCAGGCATCGAAAGGGCTCATGCTCCCGCCCATCATGGAGCGCAACCGGGAGGCCTTTTCCATGAATTGCCTCCCACCGGCGATACTCCCCCCGGTCACGTCACTGTGCCCATTGATGTACTTGGTAAGGCTGTGAATGACCACATCGGCGCCCATCGAGGCCGGCTTGCAGAGGATGGGGCTGGCAAAGGTATTATCGACAAAGAGCATCGCCCCCGAGGAAGAAGCAATCTCCGCGAGGGTTGGGACATCGGCGACTCTCATTAGGGGGTTTGAAATGGTCTCAAGGTAGATTACTTTGGTCCTGGGGAGGAGGGCTTCTCTTACCTGGCCGGGATCCAGGGTATCCACAAGGGTTGTCTCGACCCCCCAATCCCTTAAGAACCCGTCGATAAAGGAGAAGGTCCCCCCGTAAAGCACGCGGTCGGCCACCACGTGATCCCCAGGTCTCAGGGCTGAAAGGAAAGCGGTGGTTATAGCCGCCATCCCCGAGGAGAAAACCAGGGCGGCCTCGGTCCTCTCAAGGGCCGACAGGGTTTCCTCCAGGAGGGAGGCATTGGGGTGGCCCATCCTGGCGTATATATACCCCGGTTTCTTGTCGTCGAACACATCCTCTAGGTCTGAAAAGGATTCAAAAGAATAAACTGAACTGGCATAAATCGGAGGGACTTTCGGCCTCGCCACACCTTCCTTAACCCGGTCCCCCGAGTGGACAGCGTCGATACCCATCTTTTTGTCTTCCACCTTCGCCCCCCCGTTTCTCCCTTTCGCTTATGGAAAGATTATATCCCCTGTCGCTACGAAGACCTACCGCCTAAAGCATAAGTCCGGCCTTTCCCCACGCCTTGTTCGGTGCCCGATCGTGGGGTCCTCCTTTTTCTTTCTTAACGGCCTTAGCCTCACTACTCCACCCCTTCCATCAAACCCCTTTACCTTCCTTTCCTTACATGATATATTCCCACTAACAAAACCTCCGAGCCCTTCCGCCTAAAGGTATTTCCCACGGCGGAGGGCCGAAGGGCGTTCCCGGAAACAGGAACGCCTCCCGCGTTTGGAAAGGAGGAAGGAGTGGCCGGCCTAGCGGACCGTCTCCCCCCAACGCGGGGAGACGGTTTTTTTATGAAAGACGACCCCACTTCAACTAAAGGAGGTTGTTGCAATGAAACGTTCTTTAAGGATTCTCTTCTTTTCGATTCTCGTCCTTTCCATCGCAGCTTATTCCGCTTTTTCCGCCGAAGTGTTGCGCATGGCCACTACGACCAGCACGGACAACACGGGACTTCTGGACTACCTGGCCCCGGAGTTTCTCAAGGATACGGGGATCGAACTCCAGTGGGTTTCAGTAGGGACCGGAAAGGCCCTCGAATTGGGTAAAAATCTCGATGTGGACGTCCTCCTTGTCCACGCCCCCGAAGTGGAAAAGCAGTACGTTCAGGACGGCTATGGGGTCAACCGCCGACAGGTCATGTACAACGATTTCATAATAATCGGTCCCCCATCAGACCCTGCCAAGATCAAGGGCAAAACCGTTAAAGAGGCGTTTATCTCTATCGCTACCAAGGGGGCGCCCTTCGCCAGCCGGGGTGATAAATCCGGCACCCACGTCCTGGAACTAGACCTTTGGGAGAGATTTGGATACGGTCAACCCGAGAAGGAGAACTGGTACATCCAAACCGGGCAGGGCATGCTCGATACGATCAACATAGCAGCCGAGAAGGTCGGCTACACCTTGACCGACAGGGGCACCTTCATAAAGTACGAGGACAACTACAAGGGCAACCCCCCCTTGGTGATACTGGTCGAGGGCGATGAAGCGCTCTTCAACCAGTACAGCGTTATCGCCGTCAACCCGGTAAGGGGAGACCATCTCCGTTACGACCTGGCCTTGAAATTTTCCGACTGGATGCGCTCCGACAAGGTCCAGAAGATGATCGGGGAGTTCAGCCTTCTAGGCAAACCCCTGTTTGTCCCTAACGCGAAGTAAACGGGCTTTGCCAATCAGCAGGGGACCCCGCATCCTCCCCACCCCCCTGGGGATCTTGCGGGGTTCCTTTTTACGGGAGCCGGGAGGCCGGGCCAAGGCTCGTCGGAGGCTTCCAAGGTAGGATACAAGGAAAAAAACTGGAGGCGGCAATGCATTATCTGTCCGAAGGGTTCAAAGCGGCTTTTACCATCCTCCTTTCAGGACAAGAGGGGACCTTCAACGCTATTTTCACGACCGTGAAGGTATCGACCTTTTCGATCCTCCTCACCCTGACGGCGGGGATACCCTTGGGATTCATCCTGGGATACTATTCCTTTCCCGGCAAACACGCCTGCAGGGCTATATCAGATACCTTGATGGCGATCCCGACCGTTGTCGTCGGGTTGCTGGTCTACGCTTTCATCTCCAGGAGCGGCCCCTTCGGGGGGCTGGGCCTCCTTTTCACCTTGCGGGGAGTCGCCATCGGCCAGTTTTTCCTCGGGCTCCCGGTGGTGGTGTCCCTAACCGCGTCGGCCACGGAACAGATGGAGGATTCCACCCGCCTCACCTTGATGACGCTGGGGGCTTCTCCCGGGCAACTGGCGGCCAGTTCGCTCTGGGAGGGACGATACGCCGTCGTGGCCGCAGCCATGACGGCCTACAGCAGGATCATCTCCGAGGTGGGTGTCTCCATGATGATCGGAGGCAACATTAAATGGAGAACCCGGACGATCACCACCGCCATTGCCCTTGAGACGGGTAAGGGCCAGTTCGCCGAGGGGATAGCCCTGGGCATCGTTCTGCTGTCCATAGCCTTTATCGTCAACGGGGCCGTGTCGGTGGCGAGAAAGAGGGCCGCCAGTTGACCTATATCTACGAACTCGAGAGCGTCACCCAGTCCTACGCCGGTCGCACCGTCCTGGAGGTCTCCGAGCTGAAAATAGAAAGGGGCTCCATCCTGGGGATTACCGGCCCCAACGGGTGCGGTAAAAGTACCCTCCTGAGGATACTGGCCTTTCTTGAAAGGCCACGGAGCGGGCGACTTCTTTTCAAGGGGATACCGGTACGGGACATTAATGAACAGTTGAGAAGAGAAGCCACTCTCCTTCTCCAGGAAACCAGGCTTCTAAAAAGGACGGTTTTTGAAAACGTGGTTTACGGCCTCAAGGCCAGGGGCGTCAAGGAGGGTCTTACCCGAAAAGTGCATTCGGCTCTCGAGATGGTCGGGCTCGATCCAGGGGATTTCGCCGGCAGGCACTGGTTCCAGTTATCCGGGGGAGAGTCACAAAGGGTGGCCTTGGCTTCGAGGCTGGTTTTAAGGCCGGAAGTATTGATCCTCGATGAACCTACGGCTAGCATCGATGCCAACAGTGCGAGGATCATCGCCCGGGCCATCGTGGACGCCAGGGAAAAGTTCGGCGCGTCCATCGTACTCGTGAGCCATGATATCGAGTGGTCCTACGGCGCCGCCGACGAAGTGATCTCCATGTTTTCAGGCAAGATCCAATCCAGGAATATCGAAAACATCATCCAGGGTCCCTGGGAAGAGGGGAACGACGGTACCGCCCGCAGGTACCTGGAGGATGGCCAGGTCATAACGGCGGCGGGAAAACCAGGCAACGAATATTCCACGGGCTTACTGGACCCGGGTGATATTATCCTTTCCTTGGACGATCCCGGGGTTTCTTCGGGAAGGAACGCTTTGAGAGGAATCGTTACCAGGTTGAACCTGGAGGACGAGGGACAAAGCATTCTTGTTACGGTGAACATCCAGGATACGGTCCTCACCTCCAGGATCACGAAGGGGTCCCTCTCCAGGCTTGGCATAGTGCCAGGGTCAACGGTGGTCCTGGTTTTCAAGTCGAATTCGATCCGGTGGGCCTGATGCCGGGCAAAGGCAGTCGAAGCCTACTTCGAAAAAAAATCGACCAACCAAGGGTAATAGGTCATTAAGGCAGCCCTGTTCAGGACAAAGACAAGGTAGCTCCCCATCCCGATACAGGACTGGATGATGGTCAGAATGTCCTTTCGGGGTTCTTTCCTTGCCAGGTACCCCAGGGCCCCGATACAGGCTATAAAGGCTGGGATGTGGAAAGCCGGCCCTCTTTCGATACCGGCCTTTTGCATCGCCTCAAAGGCCCGGAGTATGCAATAGGCTCCCCAGGCCGCCAGTATGTAAGTCTCCCCTAAAAAGAAAACAACCCTCAGGGGATACCACACCAGGGGGAGAACGGCCGGCGGCAGCTTTCCGGTCTCGCCGAGGGGTGCCTCCTCGGGCCGGTCTTCTCCTTGGAAAAACCTTATGACGGTTATGGCCGGCTTTTGAATGCACCAGGTGTAAAAAAGGGCGAAAGTGATCGCCGCACCACTCATGGACAAAAAGAAAAGAACGCGCATGGAGGACCTCCTCGGGTTACACTGGGGGGAATGCCCAGAAGGATACAATATATCAAAAAGGAGAGCCTGCGGCCCTTCAATTTATTTAACCCCGTCTCCGGCGGCAAGATCGTGGAGGAGTATCATCTTTCTCAACTGGACGTTCGAGGGAGTCCTGTTGCCGTCAAAAAGGACTTCCAACGGCAATCCCTGGAGGAAGCCTTCCGCTTCCCGGGCACCGTCTTTCATTCCTGAAGATGCCTTCCGGATGATCAAGGATTATCCCTCCCCTTTGTCTCCTGGGGCTTCGCCGACGCTTGAACCCCCACAGGGCGTCCAAGCTGTTTTATGAGATCAATAATGACATTGTGTAATCTATTTGTCAACTATTGAAAGAAGGACCTTTTTCCATTCAGAGGGCGACCCGTTCCCGGCCCTTCCCTGGACCCAGTCGGCTGTTCCCCCGCCCCTTGCCTGCAACGTATCGGCTTTCGCCAGCAAGCCCTTCAGGTCCACCCCGAGGTCCTTTCCGGCAGCAAGTATGAACAACGCCTCCCCGCTTTGTTCCTGGGAGAGGAAGCCGACGACGCAACCGGTTTCCTTTTCGATCTTCTTTTTCACTCCCGTAGAGGCCAACTCCAGGGGGAAGTTCTCTATCGCGAAGAAGTACAACTTCCCCGACATTCGGCCGATGTCCTCCCAGGGGATCTCGAGGTATCTCCTGGCCTTGTCCAGTTTTCTTGTTGCTTCCCTCCGCTCCTCCCTGAGCTTGGCGACCACCGAGGGGAGATCTCCCTCTTCGCAGCCGATCTCCCTTGAAAGCATCCTCGTTATCCTGCTGTGCCTCTGTAGTGTCTCCTGCCGATCAACGGTGAACTTGACCTCCCATTCCCCATTGCCCCCCTTGAAACCGGTAACGATCAACCCTCCGACCTCAGCCGTGGAACCGACGTGGGTCCCGGAACAGGCCATGCTGTCGAACTCCCCGATGGTGACAATGGTCACTTCCTTTTCGTCGATCCTGTCCCACTTGATCTTTACGCCTTCGAAACCGTCGGCTCTTTCCCTCGAGACCTTTTTTACCCCGACCGGAAGGTCCGCCGCGATAACCTTATTGGCGCCTTCCTCCGCCCTGAACAGGTCATCCCAACCGATATCCCCGGGATAGGTCATGAAAACCGAGCTCTCCTTTTCACCTATAGAGACTTTTTGCACGGCCAGCCCGGGCAGCTGGTTTTCGAGTATCCTGGAAAGGACGTGTTCGCCGGTGTGCATTCTCGAAAGGCGGCGGTTCCGCTCCGAATCGATGGCGGCGAAGACCGGGCGGCCCACGGGGACCTCACCCTTCTTGACGACTATATCCAGGACATAGCCATCCCCGCCGGAGCGGCAATCGAGAACCTCGGCCTCGAAACCTTCGCTTTCGAGGCGACCGCTGTCACCGGGTTGGCCTCCCCCGGATGGGTGAAAAGCCCTACCCGATACCCTTATTTTCGCTTTTTTCCCTTCCCGTTCCAGGATCTCTTCTATCTGTATCTTTTCATTCATTTTAATGATCATCCTTCCCAGGAGAACACTTCAAAGAGACCCTTCGCCGGATGGTAAACTTGTTTACACCCGCGGAGGTATTGGTTAATGGACCAAGAAAAGTGCGCCAGGGTCATTATAACAGGGACGGTCCAGGGAGTAGGCTTCCGGTGGAGGGCAAGGCAGGCCGCCCTTTCGCTGGGACTATCGGGGTGGATAAAAAACCGCCCCGATGGAGGGGTTGAGGCGGTTTTCCAGGGTCCTCAAGCTTTGGTTGATCAAATGATCGAGTGGGTCGGGGTCGGACCCCCCGGAGCCGTTGTAAGAGAGGTCATGTGCCTCCCCTGTGACTCGGATCCGGGCCGGTCCGACTTCCTCATCCTGAAGTCCACTTAACTGACCCGGTCACGGTCACTTGGCACCGCCTACGACTTTCAGCTCCGGGGCCTCCGCTTCAGCTTCAGGGTGGACCTGCCTCCAGAGTTTGACAGGGAGCCCCCAAATCTTTATGAACCCGGCCGCAGCCTCGTGGTCAAAGGCATCCCCTTCCGAATAGGTGGCCATGGACTCGACATAAAGAGACTTTTCAGCCTTAATTCCCACTACAACCGACGCGCCCTTGAAAAGCCGCACCCTGACAGTGCCGGACACGTTCTCCTGGATGGAATCGAAAAAGGCGTCGAGAGCCTTTTTCAGCGGCGAGAACCAGAAACCCGTATAGGCGAGTTCCGCGTACTTAAGCGAGAGGTCCGCCTTGGCCGCGATGATATCCTTCGTCAGGGTCAGGCTCTCCAGTGCCTGGTGAGCCTGGAGGAGGCATACCGTCGCGGGACATTCATAAACCTCCCTGCTCTTGAATCCCACCAGCCGGTCTTCGATCATGTCGATCCTGCCCACCCCATGCGCTCCAGCTACCCTGTTCAGTTCGGCGATCAACGTCACACCGTCCATAACGGTGCCGTTGATCGCCACCGGAATGCCCTTTTTAAAGGTTATCTCGATGTATTCCTGTTCTTCCGGAGCTTCCCAGGGGTCCACCGTAAGGGCGAAAGCATCGCTGGGGGGTTCCGTCCAGGGATCTTCCAGCGGGCCGCATTCAATGGACCTGCCCCACAAGTTACCATCTATGGAATAAGGGCTTTCCGCCGTGACAGGGACGGGGATGCCGTTTTCCTTGGCATAATCGATCTCTGCGTCCCTTGAGAAATGCCATTCCCTGACCGGAGCGATGACCTCGAGGTCCGGATCCAATGCATTGGAACAGACTTCGATCCTGACCTGGTCCTGACCCTTCCCGGTACAACCATGGGCGACGGCGACGGCTCCTTCCATCTTGGCCACCCACACAAGGTACTTTGCTATGATCGGCCTTGAAAGGGCTGAATTCAGGGGATACTTGCCCTGGTAGAGGGCGTTGGCCTTCAGCGCAGGCCAGACCATGGTTTCCACGAACTCCTGCCTGAGATCCATGACGTAGGCGTTGACGGCTCCCACCTTGAGCGCCTTCTCCTTGACCTCCTCCATGTCGAGGATCTGCCCCACGTCGGCCGTCAGGGTAACCACGTCGTAACCCTGGTCGATCAGCCATTTTATCGCCACCGAGGTATCGAGGCCCCCGCTGTAAGCTAGAATCACCTTTCCCTTGTATTCCATCCCGGTTCCCTCCTCTTAAAATAACAAAAAGGCTCGCCCCTTCGAACGAAGGGGCGAGCCTTGCCCGCGGTGCCACCCTACTTTTCGGCCTCTTCAGCCTACTCTCACGGTTTGAAACCGTTTACCCCCTACTTGCCCTTAAGAGGGCTTTCTTCGGGGGTCGGCTCAGGGGCTCTATTCGGTCGGTCTCGGCGAGGAACGCTTTCAGCGGTTTGCATCCCCTCTCTGTCGACGAGCGCACGACCTACTCTTCCCCGTCATCACCGCGTAATTCGCGAATTCCGACGCAGACAGACCAGGTCTTATTCGTCCAACCCGTCTTAATCGAGTAAGGGTCATAACCACTAAAATCTCTCCGATCCTTTCGATAATTGGCGAATATAATACACCGCTCTCGGAAATTGTCAACCTAGATCTCCTCGGGAGCATGAAGACCATTTTTTGGTCCCTTCCACGAAGCGGCAAGGGTAAGGGTACAGCTTAAAGGCGAGGCGATCAGGGTCCGTCGATGCCGGAGCGGAACCCTTCGGCAAAATAATTCTCGAACCCGGCTTCCCGAAGCACCGCCATGGAGGGGTAGTGGGTCATGTCCATGTGGATGGGAGTGATCGATACATATCCTTCGGCGACCGCCCCGATATCACTGCCGTCCTCGCTAACGTCCTCCGGCTTGCCGGATATCCAGTAGCAGGACCGGCCTTTGGGGTCCTTAAGAAGGGTGACCTTTTCCTTATAGATCCGCACTCCTTTCCTCGTGATCCTGTAGCCCTTAACTGCACTCATGGGGACATTGGGGACATTCACATTCAAAAGAATGCCCTTCGGCAGGGAACGCTCCCTTACTCGTCCGAGAATGAAGACCACCGACTCGGCTGCCGTACCGTAATGCTCCTTTTCATCGTCAGGCTTGCAGTCGAGGGATACAGCGATGGATGGCTTCCCTAGGAACAACCCTTCCATGGCCGCCGAAACGGTCCCCGAATAGGTCAGGTCGTCGGCGAGGTTGGGGCCCCTGTTGATCCCCGAGAGCACAATCTCTGAATCAGGGGCCACGGCCTCCAGGCCGAGGACCACGCAGTCGGAGGGGGTGCCGTCGCAGGAGAAAGCTTCCAGATGTTTAGGGTACCCTCCCCCCTCGATCGATCTCAGCCTCAGGGGCCTGTGGAGGGTTATCGCATGACCCACGCTGCTCCGCTCCCTATCCGGGGCCACAACGCAGGGTTGGTAACCTTGATCGTGCAGTTTCCTGACCAGGGCAACAATTCCTGGAGCAAATACACCGTCGTCATTGGAGACGAGAATTTTCAAAGGCCCTTTCACTCCTTCCGGGCATCAAAGTATCAAGTGAAATAGGGTCATTATCAAGGGGCTGATCAACGCCTGGACCACCCCAAGGGCCAAAAGGACCATCAGGATGAAGATACCGTACCTTTCGAGCCAGAAAAACCCCCTCAGCCACGATGGGGGCAGGAATAGGGACAGCAGTTTTGAACCATCCAGGGGCGGAATGGGGACAAGGTTGAAAACACCCAGCCCAAGATTGATCAAGATCATGAGGACCACGAACCTTCCCAGGGCCGGGATGGAAATGAAGGGGTCGGGGATAAGCCTCACTGCGATCCCACAGGCGACAGCGGTGACCAGGTTGCCGACCGAACCCGCCAGGGAAACGATCGCCATGTCGCGCCCCGGGCGCCTGAAAAACCTGGGATCGATAGGTACCGGTTTCGCCCAGCCGAAACGAAAAACGAGCAGCATCAGGGCCCCTATAGGGTCAAGATGGGCCAGGGGGTTCAGCGTCAGCCGCCCCATCCTGGCCGGCGTGGGATCGCCGAGAAGAACGGCGGCGTAGCCATGACAAAATTCATGAAACGTTATGGCCCAAAGGACTGCTGGCAGGCTCAGAAGCAGGTCCCCAAGGGCGGGCATGTGGCCCAAGTCTTCACACCTCCTGTGTCTTGGCCCGTCCCGATCCCGAAAGGGAGGGGAGGAAATGGTGCCTGACCCATTCGATTTCATCTTCGCGGGTTTCCACTTCCCCGTCCAACCGGGCCATCTGCAGCCGCGAAAGGATGCTCCCGATGAGAGGGCCTTCCTGGTATCCCATCTCCAGCAGGTCGCGGCCTACCAGCATGGGTTCGACTTTTTGGAGGCGGGTCAGGTAAAGGAGTATCCTCCTCCTCACCCGCCAGCGTTCCGTGGCGGCGGCCCAGTAAAATGTCGTGATGGGGTTATATTCCTTCAAGAACGTGAAGATGTGCGAAGGTTTCTTTTGCCCCCTCCCGCCGAGCCTGTGTTCAGCCGGTCCCAGTTCAAAGAGCCCCTTCGTGATCAAGTCTCTTTCGGCGGGCGAAAGGTTGAGCCTGTCGAGCACTTGCAGGGCGACCGTACTGGGCGAGTCGGTGAGGAGCGCCATCAAAAAGAAAAGCCACTGCCTGTCGCCCATGTCGGGAATATCCCTGGAGAGCCTCTTCTTGAAGACCTCAAGGCGCCTGGTCGCCCTCAGAGCTCCCTTGTCAACCACGACGCCCGGAAAGACCGCCCTCCAGAAACCGACGGAGTTAAACCTTTTGATCTGCGCCAGGACGTTCTTCTCCTGGAAAAGGGGTTCTATCTCGCTTCTGAGGCGAACGCCCGACAGCAGCGTTAGCAACCCCCCTCGGATGCAGTTTTCTAGTAGCCTGAGGGTGTTGTCCTCGATCCGCAGACCCAGCCTTTGTTCCAGGCGTATCCCCCTTATAGCCCTTGTCGGGTCCTCGACGAAACTCAGGTTGTGGAGGACCCTCAAGAGCCTGTCCTTGATGTCCCGACGCCCGCCGAAATAGTCGATCAGCGTACCCCAATCCTCTTCGTTAATCGATAGGGCCATCGCGTTTATCGAGAAATCCCTGCGGTAAAGGTCGTGCTTTATCGAATCGATGGAAACCTGGGGTTGTGCAACGGGTTGTTCATAAAACTCCCTCCTGGCGGTGGCCACGTCAACCTTCCGGCCGTCGGGGAAAATGACGGTCCCCGTCCGGAATCGCTGGTGGATCGCTACCCTGGCGCCGTCTCTCACCCAGGATTCGAGGAAAGCCACGGCATCACCTTCGACGACGATATCCAGGTCTTCGTTGAGTCCCCCAAGGAGCAGGTCCCGCACGAAGCCGCCGACAACATAGGCTTTCATGCCCAAGGAGGTGGCCCTTTCCCCCATCTTTCGAAGGAGGGAGGAGACCGGGTCTTTGAGAAGGGATGCCATCAGGCCGGAGATGTTCTCCACCCAAGGCATCTCCGGGGCCACCGTTCTTGTCTCCACGGGCAGGGACCTGGGGAAGAGGGCCCTGAGGATATCGGTCCTGGTAACGATCCCCATAAGTCGTCCGTCCCTCGTCACCATAAGCCTGCCGATGTTCCGGGAAACCATGATCCTGTGCGCCTCGGCTACGGCGGCCCCCGGGCCGATGGAGAGGGGATCCTCCGTCATGTAATCTTCTACCCTGGCCTCGCCAAGACCGTGGGTCTGAGCCCTGTCGAGATCCTTTCTCGTGATGATCCCCTTTACTTCGCCTTCGCCAAGCGCCACAGGAAGAGCGGAGTGACCGTACCTGATCATCAGCCGGTAAGCGTCTTCCAACGATTTTTCCGGGGAGATGACCATCACCGGGCTGGTCATTACTTCGCCGACGGTCACCAGTGGCCGGATGGACTTTTCAAGTCTTGCCTCCAGGTCGGCCAGCACCTCCTGGGGGGTGACCCCGGTCAGGGTCACCGCCGCGGCCTGGGGATGCCCCCCTCCCCCAAGGGGGGAAAGAAGGTCAGCGACATCGAGAACCTCCTCACGGCCTCGGGCCACGACGTACACCCTTTTTTCCATTTGGACGGCCGCGAGCGCCACATCGGCATCGAAAAAATCCCTGAGGCGATGGACGAAGAGCGAAAGCCCTTCGACATAGGCCGTGCTGGTCATCGACGAGAGTACCACCTTGGCGCCGTTGATGTACCTCTCCCGGGCGTTTTCGATCATTTTGTCCAGTATCCTTCTCTCGGAACTGTCGAGGGAGAGTTCAATATGGGCGGGGATGGCGGTCATGTCCGCCCCCAGGTTCTTCAGGTCGAGGATAGCCCGGAAGTCCTTCTCGGTTGTGGCACCGAAAGTCAGCGCACCGGTATCCTCGTAGATGCCCATGGCGAAAAGGGTGGCTTCCTTCGGTGATATGGGGATCCCCTTTTCGAGCAGTTTCCCTACGAGGATGGTGGTTGTGGCCCCCACGGGCTCTATCAGCGAAAAAGATGCCTCGATCTCTTCCTGTACTGCCGCGTGGTGATCGTAGACGTGGACCTCCAGTCCAGGACGGCCGAGGATGCCAGCAAAGGAAGCGATCCTGGCGGGAGAGCGGGCATCCACGACTATCAGCATCGTTATCTTGTTCATGTCAACCTGGCTGGGCGTCAGGATCTCCCACCTTCCCGGCGTTCTTTTGAGGAATTCCCTGACATTTCTCCCCGCCGAGCCGGAGAAGCAGGCCCGCGCTCCAGGGTAGAGCTTCGCCGCCGCCACCATGCTGGCCAAGGAGTCAAAATCGGCGCCGATGTGGGTGGTGATGACCTTCAACACTTCTCTCCCTTCATGGCCCGCAACAAAACCTCCTTGGGAAACCGTCGCCCCTCAGGTTGACTCGAACGGACACAGATACCAACGCCGCCGATCCTTTCGGCCACGGCCTTTATCACCTCCAGGTGGCAGGATCTCACGGAGGCCGTGACAACAAGGTCGGGGCCGCCTCGGGGCGTGCCCGTGACCTCGCACTCCCCGTCGGTTGCGATCCCCACCTCGATGACCTTCTCGTCCCTGGATAATTCACGGAACAAGCGGCAGGATACCTCCGGCGTGATCGATTCGAAACAGACCCTTGTGAGGGAGGAAAGGGAGAGAAAACGCGACCCAAGATCCCTAGCGTTTTCTACCAGTTCATCCAGGGTACCGTCATTACTGATGACCAAGTCGGCCCTGGTTTTCTTGTCTTCCGGTTCAAGAAGCCAGCGTTCGCGCCTATGGAGCTCTTTCCTGTCCCAACCACGAAAGGCGTTGCGGCGCACTCTTTCCTCCTCCGACGCTTCGATATAAACGGTGAGATCGACCCATTCCGGTACCCCCTTTTCGAACAAAAGCGGGATCTCGGCGACAACCCAGCCGTCAAGGCCATCGATCCGCTTTTCCATCTCCTCCCGGACTAAGGGGTGGATGATCCCGCACGCCCAGCGGTACTCCTCCTCATCCCCAAAGATGAACCCGGAAAGGGCCACATGATCCAGGGTCCCCTCGGCGTTGAGAATACCCCGCCCCCACCTTCCTACGGCTAGGGCCGCCAAGTCTCTTCTCTTCCAGAGTTCAGCCACTATCGGGTCCGCGCTGATGACCCGGGCCCCCTGGGATGCCCAGGCGGATGAAACCGTCGATTTACCAGCCCCAACGTCTCCCGTAAGGCCTATCACCAGCATAGGATACTTCCTCCCCGCTAATCTCCCCGGTTTCCTTGAATTCATCAGGGATCTCCCAGAGGAACCTGGAAAAACCGTTTCTCTGGATGGCCCCGAAAAGGACCCGGCTACCCGCACCGGTCAAGTAGAGCCTCTCCTCGGCCCTGGTCATGCCCACGTAACAAAGGCGCCTCTCCTCTTCCAAGTCGTCCGGGTCATCGAAGCACCTATAATGGGGGAACAGTGCTTCCTCGAGGCCTACCATGAAGACCGCCGGGAACTCCAGCCCCTTGGCGGCGTGGAGGCTCATCAGGCTCACCGACTCCGCCTCGTCAGGCGCAAGGTCCAGGTCGGTCACCAGGGCTATCTCCGCGAGCATCCTCTCGAGCCCTTCGGCGGAGGAAGTGACCGAGAGGAGTTCCCTTATGTTGTCCACCCTCTCTCTCCAGCCTTCGGGGTCCATCCGGGTCAATTCCGCTTGGTAACCGATCCCCTCCAAGATATAATCTATGATAGACGGTATGTCTCCGCTTCGCTCATTGATCTCAACCATGTGGCCCCCGAGTTCCATGACCCCCTTACCGGCCTTACCGGGGAGTCCGGCCCCGTTTTCGGACAGTTTTGTCCATAATCCGATCCCCTGCTCTCCCGAAGCGTGGATATGGTTCTTCAATTTTTCCATGGATTTTTTCCCCAGGCTTCGGGAGGGCATGTTCCCTATCCTCTCCAGCGCGGCCTCATCGAAGGGGTTGACGGCGAGCCTCATGAAGGAGAGGGCGTCCTTGACCTCCCGCCTCTCGTAAAAAGCCGTCCCCCGTACAATCCTGTAGGGGATATCGTGGCGGAGAAAAACCTCCTCGTAAAGCCTGCTCATGGCGTTTATCCTGTACAAAACGGCCATGTCCCCGAACCTGAAACCGATCCCCCTGAGCCTCAGCACCTCTTCCGCAATGAAGTCCGCCTCGATCCTCTCGTTACCCGCCAGCAGGACATGGATCTTCTCCCCACCGCTCCTCGAAGTCCAGAGCTTCTTCGGTTTCCTGCGGAAGTTGTTCCTGATGACGCCGTTGGCCCCGCCGAGAATATTCTGCGTGGAACGGTAGTTTTGCTCAAGGACGAAAACCTTGGCGTCGGGGAAGTCCTTTTCGAAATTAAGGATCATGTTCATATCGGCCCCTCGCCACCCGTATATCGACTGGTCCGGGTCGCCGACGACCATGATCTTCTCCCGCCCCGAGGAGAGGGCCTTCAGGAGCAGGTACTGGGGACGGTTTACGTCCTGGTATTCGTCCACCAGGATCCAGTCTATGCGCTCCCTCTCCCTTTCACGCACATTGCTATCATTGACAATGAGGTGCAGGGGTAAAACAAGCAGGTCCTCAAAATCTACAGCGCCCTGCCTGGCCAGCCCTTCCTGGTACTTTGAGTAGATCGGCCCGATCGGGAAATCCTGTTCCCCGATGTTGAGGGTCCTGGGGTCCCCCTCGCTCTTGGCCCTGCAAAGGCGTTCCACCACCCAGCCCGGTTCGTACTGCCCCGGGTCAATGCCTAGTTCTTTCATGATGGCCTTTACCAGCGACCTCGTGTCGGCTCGGTCAAAGATTGTCGCAGCCCTTCGCCCGGTGATCCTCTCGAGCTCACGGTGGTTTCTTATTAGGAAGCGAAGGCCCCATGAGTGGAAGGTCCCGACCTCCAGCCCGGCAAGGTCTACGCCCAGGAGCCTGTTTATCCTCTCCCGCATCTCCCGGGCGGCCTTGTTCGTAAAGGTCACTGCCATGATGGAACGGGGGTCGAGGCCATGCTCGGATACGAGCCAGGCGAACTTGTGGGCAAGGACGCGGGTCTTGCCGCTCCCCGCCCCGGCCAGGACGAGTTGCGGTCCCGAGTAATAGCGGACGGCCTCAGCCTGGCTGTCGTTGAGGGATGCGATCAGGCTCGAGGCCTCTTTCCGGTTCATGGCCTCTTCGCCTTGACCCAGCCTTGGACCAACGAAACCCAATCGGACATGCCATCTCCCCTGAGGGGCGATACTTCCAACCTTTCTGCCCTAGGGTTCAATTCCTTGACATCCTTCCAGAAAAGGTCCCTGTCGAAATCCAGGTGTTCGAGCAGGTCCACCTTGGTGAGCAACACGGCCTCGGCCCGCATGAACAGGTGAGGGTACTTGAGGGGCTTGTCCGGCCCTTCCGGGACGCTGCAAAGGGCGACCTTGTAGTCCTCGCCTAGGTCGAATTCCGCGGGACATACGAGGTTTCCCACGTTCTCGACGAAGATGACGTCGACGCCGTCCATCTCAAGGCTCTCAAGGGCTTTCTCAACGAGGTTGGCCTCCAGGTGGCACCCCCCCCGGGTATTGATCTGCACCACCGGGGTTCCGGTACGGGCTATCCTCTCGGCGTCCCTCGACGTGGCCACATCGCCTTCGAGGACCACCGATCGAAAAAGGGGGTCCTTCAGGGTCCATTCAAGGAGGGCGGTCTTGCCTGAGCCCGGGGAACCGATCAGGTTGAGCATCAGCACCCCTTTTTTTGAAAGGTCTTTCCTGATCTTTTCGGCAATTTTTTCGTCGGCGGCCATGACCGACCGCTGGATTGCTATCCTTCGGGACATATTACTCTTCCACCTCCACCGATTCCAGGTCCAACTCCATGCCGCTCGCGGTCTCGACTTGGCCGCTCCCGCAGCGGGGACATAGGAATGATAGGCCCTCCCATTCCTCCCCGCAAAAAGAGCACCGGCTCGTGACGGGTACTTCAAGGATCTCCAGCGAGGACCCCTCCATGATAGTGCCCTCGGTGACCACGGAAAAGGAAAAGACCATTACCTCGGGGATGACTTGTCTCATCCGGCCGATCCTCAAGGTGACCTTCGTCACTTTCTTCCATCCCTTTTCCCTGGCCATCTCCTCCAAGGATTCAACCACGGCGCCGACCAAGGACAACTCGTGCATTTAAAGCCTCTTTTCGATCCCGCTGAACCAGGGACGACTGGTATGCTACCCGGAGCGAGCCCCGGCGTGGCCTTACGCCGCGCTGACGCTGGACCTCTTTTTAAAGTATAACCCTTCAGAGGCCCTTATCTTTCGGGGGTCCGTCAAGGGGGCCTCATTCACGACAAATCCCGGATCAATGAAGCCCTTCGAGGCGGGAGTTTTCAGGTCCACCAGGAAGGATCCACCGACCGTTCAGAGCTTCCATCGGCGGGCCAAAACTCTTCGACCATGGTACATCGGGCGATGACCTGGCCGGGGACTGTCGGGCCGAGCGGACGCCTGCAACAGGTTCGCCTCTTGACCTTCAGCTGGGATAACCGGGGGGGGAGCAAAAGGGTGGGGTCGCCGAAGACCCCACCCTCCGTGAACGTTCCCTTTTGTGGATCACCGCTCACTCTTCGGGGATAAGGAGCCCGAAACCTCCATCCTTCCTCCTGTAGACCACGTTCACTTTGCCGTCGTCGGCGTTTCTGAACACGAAGAAGGTATGCCCCAGCAGGCCCATCTGCATGGTAGCCTCCTCGGGGGTCATGGGTCGGAAGGGGAACTTCTTGGTCTTCACGATCCCTTCCCTTTTCTCCTCCGGTTCGGCGATCTCGTTGACAAAACCCTCGATCTCGAAGGACACCTCGGCCGTCTTCATCCTGGTTTTTTCCTTCAGGAAGGATTTATGCTTCTTGATCTGGCGTTCGATATTCTTCAGGCACTTGTCAAAGGCCTTCCTGACATCGGAGGCATAATCCTCGCCCCTCATGATCACGCCATTCACGTCGGCAGTTATCTCCACAACTTTCATGCCCCGGTTGAAACTGACCTCCACCTGCGTGTCAAGGATCCGGTCAAAAAACTTTTCCAACTTGGCCAGTTTTTTCTCCATGTAATCCCGGAGTTCGTCCTGCAGGTCGACGTTTCGCGTGACAAACCTGACATCCATGCTTTTCCCCCCAATCCGCAATAACTTCAGGGACGGTATGGATCAAATTTTACCATCGAAGGGTCGTCCATACAATGATTCTACCCATTCATCCCTCTGATAATCTGACTCGTTATAAATTTCGATCCCTTCCTCCATGCCCTATAATGACCCAAAGGCGTTTACACCCATGATCACGAAAGGAACGGCGATGGTAGATGATGAAGATCTCGGCGAGAGCATCCAGGATGGAGCCGTCGGCGACCCTGGCGGTCGCGAATAAGGCCAAGGCACTGAGATACGAGGGGAAACCGGTCATTTCCTTCGGCGCAGGCGAACCCGACTTCGACTCCCCAGCGGCGGCGGCGAGTTACGCCGAGAGAGCCATCAAAGAGGGGAAGACGCACTACACCCAGTCCAACGGCATCCCCGAGCTCCGTGAGGCGGTGGCTTCCTACTACTCGGAACGTTTCGGGCTGGATTACCCGGCTGACCAGGTCATCATAGGACCGGGGGCGAAACCCCTGATATACGGATCCCTGGCCTCCCTGGTGGACCCCGGTGACGAAGTGCTGGTCTTTTCGCCCGCGTGGGTGAGTTACGTTGAACAGATCCGGCTTTTGGACGGGAAATCGAGCGTCGTCGATACCGTCATGACGGCGAATTTCCCCCTTGCCCCCAAGATAGCGGAAGCGATAACCCCCCGGACGGTGGGTATGATCATCAACACGCCCAACAACCCGACGGGGGCGGTCTACGATGAGGACACTCTTCGGGAGGTCGCTGAAATAGCCCTGGAGCACGACCTATGGATCATCAACGATGAAATCTACGAAAGGCTCGTTTACGGTAATTCTACCCATATCAACATCGCGACATTGGTTCCGGAGGTCACCGATCGGACCATCCAGATCAACGGCGTAAGCAAGGCCTTCGCCATGACCGGCTGGAGGATAGGCTACGCCCTCGCCCCAAAGTGGTTGGCGCCGAAGATCGGGGCCATACAGGGACACCTCACGTCCAACGCCTGCGCCATAGCCCAGTGGGCCTCCCTGGGCGCTTTGAAGGAGGCCGAAGAGGACGTCCTCAGGATGAAGGGTGAGTTCGACGGGCGCCGCAAAATTATCATGGGACTCCTTAAGGATATGCCCCATGTCAATTTCAGCGAACCCCAGGGAGCGTTCTACGTCTTCCTGAACGTTGCCGGGGCCCTTGGGGGATTTTTTGGCGGGAGGAAACTGGAGGATGATGTCACTTTTTGCGAGGCCCTCCTTGAAACAGAGTACATCGCGGCGGTGCCGGGGACCGCTTTCCTTGCCCCGGGGCATATCCGCCTGAGTTATGCCAATTCCGAGTCGGAGATCCGTGAGGGGATGGCCAGGTTGAAAAGATTCCTCGGGTCAATAGAAGTATAATAACAAGGGGGCGTCCCACTCGAGGGACGCCCCCTTCGCCGAAAATAGATCACGTCAGTCTTCCAATACTTCTTTCTCCTTTTCGGCGGCGATGACGTCTATCCTCTTCACGAAATCGTCGGTGGCCTTCTGGATCTTATCCAGGTGATCGTGCATAGAATCCTCACTTATTTTGCCGTCCTTTTCCATCTTCTTCAGTACTTCGTTCGATTCACGCCTCAGATTTCTCACGGCGATCCTGGCGTCCTCGGCGCACTTCTTGACGAGCTTGGTGAGCTCAACCCGCCTCTCGCCGGTCAACTCGGGAATGACCAGCCTGATGTTCTCGCCGTCCACCGATGGGTTTATCCCCAAGGGCGACGCCTGGATCGCCTTCTCCGCGGCTTTCACTGCGTTCTTGTCCCAGAGGGTTATGAGTATCTGCCTCGCATCGGGTGTTGAAATGGAACCAACCTGGGACATGGGCGTCGGATTTCCGTAATAGTCGACCTTGATATCACTCACGAGGGCCGGGTGGGCTCGCCCGGTCCTGATGCCAAGGAGTTCCTTTTTCAGGTATTCGACAGCTTTTTCCATCTTTTCCTTCATCTTCCTGATCTCTTGATCAGCCATACTCAACACCCCTTTTCGAAATGGACGACCGTACCGGCTTCTCTGCCAAGGACCAGGATGTCCCGGAGCGTTCCCTCCTTGAGGATGTTTGCTATCAGGATGGGGATCCGGTTCTCCATACAGAGCGAAAAGGCGGCCGCATCCATGATCTTAAGCTGTTTCTGAAGCGCTTCTGCATAGGTTACCCGGGGAAGCAGCCTCGCGTCGGGGTTGACCGCCGGGTCCTTATCATATATACCATCGACCTTTGTGGCCTTCAACAGGCAGTCGGCGGATATCTCGGCCGCCCTGAGCGCCGCGGCGGTGTCGGAGGAAAAGAAGGGAGAGCCCGTTCCGGCGGCGAAGATGACGATCCTCCCCTTTTCGAGGTGCCGGAGAGCCTTCCTCCGGATAAAGGGTTCGGCCACTTCTCTCATCTCGATAGCCGTCTGGACCCGGGTGGGGACCCCAAGGCGCTCAAGCACGCTCTGAAGGGCCAGTGCGTTTATTACCGTGGCTAGCATGCCCATGTAATCACCCTGCGCCCTGTCCAGGTACTCTTCGTCCGACCGGGCGCCCCGGAATATATTGCCGCCGCCCACCACCATGGCTATCTCCAGGCCATTCTTCGTCAGGGAAACGATCTCGCCGCAGATCTTGCTGATGGCCTTCATATCCAGCCCGAAGGTGGAATCACCAGCCAGTACCTCCCCGGAAAGTTTAAGGAGTATCCTGTGATAGGAAGCCATGGAGCGAACACCTCCCTTTGGGTAAATAAGAAAAAAGGGCGGGGTTTCGCGCCCCGCCCTGGATCCTTATTCCCCTATGGAAAAACGGGCGAATCTCCTCACTACAATATTCTCACCCAGCCTGGCTATCTCCTCGACCACGAGGTCCTTGACCTTCCTTTCGGGATCCCTGATGTACTTCTGCTCCATCAGGCAACTCTCTTCGAAAAACTTGGCGATACGTCCCTCGGCGATCTTATCAAGGATATGCTCGGGTTTCCCCTCGTCGAGAGCCTGCTGGCGATAGATCTCCTTCTCCCTTTCGAGATCCTCCTGGGGGACATCCTCGGGTGTGAGGTATGACGGGGAGGCCGCGGCGATCTGCATCGCGATCTCCTTGCCTAGTCCCTGGAAAAAATCGGTCCTGGCGACGAAATCGGTCTCACAGTTGATCTCGACCAGGGTGCCGATCTTTCCGTTGGTGTGTATGTAACTGAAGACGCGCCCCTCGGAGGCGGGCCTTCCCGCTTTCTTCGCGGCCTTGGCAAGACCCTTCTCGCGGAGGTAATCCACGGCCTTTTCGAGGTCATTGGCGCACTCTTCCAGGGCCTTGCGACAATCAAGGACACCCGCCCCTGAACGGTATCTCAATTCCTTTACGGCGTTTAGATCGACTGCCACGACGAGCTAGGCCTCCTTCCAACCTTTTCTCTCAAGGAGCTCCTTGTCGACCATCACTTCTTCCACCGCGCTAAAGGTCTCCTGGAGCTGCTCGTTGATCTCTTCTTTCGGGGCCTCATCGGGCTCTTCAACAGTAGGGATCGAATCTTCGGCGCTCTCCTCCACGAGGCTGTCGACGCCCTGCCGCCCTTCAATGACGGCCGAGGCAAGCAGGCCTACGATTAGCTTGATGGCCCTGATGGCGTCATCGTTTCCAGGGATCGGGTAATCGATAAGGTCAGGGTCGCAGTTCGTGTCCACTATCGCCGTTATAGGAATGCCGAGCTTTCGGGCCTCGAGGACCGCGATATCCTCCCTTTTGGGGTCTACGACGACAAGGGCATCGGGGACATCGCGCATTTCCTTGATCCCAAGCAGGTACTTCTCTAGTTTCGCCCGTTCCTTTTCAAAACCGGCGATCTCCTTCTTGGTCCACTTGGCCGATCCCTCCAGGAATTCGGGGGAACCGAGCTCCACCATGCGGGTGACTCTTTTCTTGATCGTTTGGAAGTTGGTAAGAAGGCCGCCGAGCCAACGGTGGTTTATGTAGTACTGCCCGCAACGGAGAGCCTCTTCCTTTACGGTCTCCTGGGCCTGCTTCTTGGTCCCTACGAAGAGAACGCTCCCCCCGCTTTTTGAAACTTCACGGAGAAAATCATAGGCCTTCTCCAGGCCCTTGACGGTCTTTTGAAGGTCCACGATGTAGACGCCGTTCCTCTCGGTGAAAATATAAGGCTTCATCTTGGGGTTCCAGCGTCTCGTCTGGTGCCCGAAGTGCACCCCGCACTCCAGTAGTTGCTTCATGCTGACCACTGCCAATTTTTCCGCCTCCCTGGTCTTGGTTTTCCCTCCGCGCCGGTCATCCGAAAGACGGGATCCGCATACCTGCGGACACCTCCGTTTTCGTCCCGAAAGCGTGCGTGATAAGGGCCAACGGGGAGTATACCACAGTTCTCGATTGACCGGCAACAATTTATGGAATACCATATACCCGTCACACCTACTTATTGCCCAAAAAAGCGGTGGAGAAAGGGGAAAAAATTAATGTCTCTTATTGAACGGATCGATAACATGCCGCCCCAGCAAAAAGCCATGCTGAACAGGTTAAAAAGGGTCGAGGGCCAGCTTCGCGGCATACAGAGGATGATCATTAACGATAAACCATGCCAAGAGGTCCTGCTGCAGTTATCCGCCGCTAGGAAGGCCATGCAGAACGCTTGCATCGAGATACTCAAGGGCTACGTCAGGAAGTGCCTCGCCGAGTCCGGTACCCCCGACATGGACGAATTGGAAAGGCTTATTTCCACGCTGATCGACATAGCCCCCATCATCGGTGAAACGGTTGAGGAGGCTTGAGGGTTCCTCCGCCTAGGGCAGCAACAGGCCAAGCATTTCTCCGAGGGTGATCCTCTTCCCGCTGGTCGAGTCGGTCAGGAAGCCGGCGGAACGGATCCATGCTTTCCAGCAGGCAAGGGCCTTCTCTTCCCTGGCCAGGGCATGGCATGACCTGGCGAGGGACCTCCAACCTTCCCTTCCCTCCGTCACCGCGGCCGCCTCGGCGATCATCACCGCTCTCCGGCGGGAGAGGTTCGCGGGAAGCCTTATTCCCTGGGGTTCCATTTTCGTCACGCGGGGGGCGTCCCTATCCTGGATGATTTGGGCTCTCCCTCCGGAGGCGTCCACGACGACCGTCACGGTCTTGTAGGACGGCCTGGAGAAGAACCCCGTCCGGAACACTTCAACGGGGATCATGTAGACGGGCTGTAAAACCACTTCATCGCCCTCTTCCCACTTCAGGGCCGGCTCGATGCACCCGCTGAATACTTCGGTTTCTTCCATCACCGACCTCCGGGTTCAAGAATCCCCTGCAGGGGATCCAGTTTTCCTGCGGCACCCGGCTGACCGTATACCGTTGCTCCCTTCCGGGCCTGGCGGGGTTTTACGATCTTCCGTCGCACAGGGCTGGAACCCCTGCAGGGGATCCTCCACTTCGATCCAGTATATCACCGCCGATATTGAACGGTCCTCCCTCGCGGGCCTTAGGTTTCATCGAGGCCCCAGGATCCGGGACATTCAAGGGGAAAGGCTTAAAAAAGGGCCCCGGTGCTGGGGCCCTGAAGCTCCTGGCGGAGAAGGAGGGATTCGAACCCCCGGGACGTCGCCGCCCAGACGCTCTCCAAGCGCCCGCCTTCGACCACTCGGCCACTTCTCCATCCCGTCGCGCTGTCATTATTGGCGGAGAGAGTGGGATTTGAACCCACGAGACGGCTCATCACCGCCTAGACGATTTCGAGTCGCCCGCCTTCGACCACTCGGCCACCTCTCCACCCTTCTTCCTTCGCCTTCATCGGAGGGCCAGAAAGAACTCCCGGAGCATTTTAGCACATTCTTCAGCGAGAACGCCACCCGTCACCTCGCACCGGTGATTGAGCCTGGGGTCCCTTGGAATATCGTAAAGCGTCCCGCAGGCGCCCCAGCGGAGATCCTCCGCGCCGAAAACAATACGCCCGACCCTCGATAGGACCGCGGCCGCCGCGCACATCGGGCAGGGTTCCAGGGTCGAATAGAGCGTCGTGTCTTCGAGGCGCCAGCTCCCAAGGTGCTCGGCGGCCTCCCGAAGGGCAGTTATCTCGGCATGGGCCGTAGGGTCCTGGAGGTTATCCCTTCGGTTATGGCCCCTGCCTATCACCGAACCGTCAAGGACCAAGATGGCACCTACCGGCACCTCCCCTTGGTAGTATCCCTTCCGCGCTTCCTCGATGGCGATCCTCATGAAGGCTTCATGTTCCTTCATGAATGCCGGACCCGGGCCTTTCATCGGCCGATCCCGCCCCGACCCAGGAATACAAGTACCCACAACAGGGCCAAGGACAAGCCCAAGGCGGACGCCCCAAGGAGAATACGGCCCCCGGACCCATCCGGAAGATCCTGTGAGAACGGGCCGGCGCCCTTCACATGGGTCGCCATGTAAAGGTGCGTGGCTTTGCCCTTACCCGACACTATGCAGACATCACCCTTCAGCTTCCCCGACCGGAAGATCGCACCAGGGAAGAGTTCGTCAAAACCATCCGTCGGCCAGGCCACCGCCAGGACGCGAGAGGCGCCCTTCCCTCGAAGGAGTTGGAAAAAGGCATCGCTGTCAGCGTCGAAGGCGGTCTTGTCCTTCTCCCCACCGGTTATCACGACCTCGCCGCCCTGTCGTGCCGCGGCCACGGGCACCCCCTGGAGGAACAACTCCTCGAGGCTACCCGCAATGACGGCGTCGCCGGCTAGGCTGTCCCAACGCAGTTCCGCCAGCGGCTTTACCCTGATCTTTATTTCGACACCTGAAGTCCACCGCCACTCCGAAAGAAGAACGGCCAAGGCCGATAGCAACCCCTTTTCCGGGGTGGGGCCGGTGAATAGAGTGACCTCCTTGTCGCCCATCAAGAAAGGCAGGTACTCCAAAAGGGCCGGCGGCCGTTTATCCGCCAAGGGAATCCTGACATGGGATGAGCCTTCCACCACAACCCAGAAGGCCTCCCCGGGCGCTTCTTCCCCTCCCGGGGCCGGCACGAGGGAGGCCTCTATCCCCATCTCCAGTGTGCTTCCCCCGAGGAGCACCTTGGGTATCCTCGTCGTCATTTGATCCTTCCCAATCGCTGACTTGCCCAGGTCGACCGAAGCGGCCGGTACCCCGTCGAGAAAGAGGGTCAGGGTGGATCGGTCACCGTCGATGAGGGGAGAGGAGCGGAAGGACAGCGAAACCTCCGACCGGCCCCCGACCAGGCCCCCGGGAGGAATAATGTGTTCGACCCGGCGGGATGACTTTCCCGCGCCGCTGAAAACCAGGTCCCCGCCGGTCAGGTCCTTGAAAGTGACCTGGTCCCTCCGGGACCTGACGCTTTTCGGGGGAGGGGCCTTCATTGGGGATAAGAACACCCTCCTGGCATTCAAACGTCCACGAAGCCCATGGTCCAGCAGGGAGATGGCACCGTCAAGGACCCCCTCGGCCGTCTCTGAGGCGACCAGGAGCCTGAGCTTCCCGTAGGTGTTCACGAAGCATGACAGGAAACTGCCCTCCTGCGAGGTGGGTTCCCATCGGAAAGCCTCGAGGACCGAACGGGGGAAAGAGCGGCTCCGCCCGAGGTAGATCATGTGGGAGGAGTTCGCTATTCCCGGGGTGACGGAGCCCGCTGACAGCACACTGCCGGATGCCGTGCCGCGAGGAAAACCCCTATACCATTGCAATAGGAGTTCCATCGCCGCCTGGACCTCTTCCGACCCCGGCTTGTCCGGTATGACCACGACCAGGCCCCGGTCCGGGAAAGGGGGCCCCCCCTCGAGGAAGGCCGCCAAGTCCCCCAGGTTGAAGTCAGAGGCGTCCAGGTAGTCCAGGCGCAAGATACTGCCGTCGAGGATATCGAGGGAATCTTCACCACCCTTGACCCCGCTTTTCTGCTCGATCATAGCGGCCAGGGTCATCGTGTTTTTCCCGGGGCGCAAAAGGGACGCGGGCAGGTCGATATCGGTCACCTGCTCGTCGGCGGCCGCGCCGTCAAGAACGATCTCATCGAGAGGAAAGCCGTTCAGGATAAAAACCACCCTGGCCCGGCCTTGCCCCAGGGGTCCGCGGAAACGGAGTGCCGGCTTGAAAGAGCCGCCACGGACGATCCTTTTCGTGGCCGGCACATCAAAGGGAAAGGCTTTTACCGCGAGGCCATTGTCAAGCAGGAATTCCTCCGGCAAAAGGCGTAGTTCTCTATAACCCTTCCCGAGTCCCCCGATCGGTTGGTAAGGTATCAGCCCATTGAGAGCCTGGACCTGTGGCCCCTCGTCACCTGATCCCTCCGACGGAGGTAAAGGGAAAAGGTCCAGCACGATTCTATCCGGCATGGGGAGGGTATAGTGCCTGACCGTGACGGAGGGCGACTTGAGGTGAACCTCCAGGGAGGTGCGCCCCTCGGAAGGTTTCGAAATGAAATCCTCGGCGGCGGTGTTACCGGGGAAACGCCCCGCGGACGTGGCCGTGGATATCGCATCTATATCCAACAGGACCGTCGAAGCGTCGGCCGTTACCGAGTACTCGGCGGATTCGTCCAGGTCTATGACCAGCCTCACCCCCCCAGGCAGAAGTCCGGCCCTGAAGGAAAGGATGGAGACGGCGAACCCGGCTGTTGGCGCAAAGCCGCAAAGAACAAGAGAAGCAACGAGCCCGAAGACCGCCATCATCTTTTTCCCCGAGAACGACGGGGACCTCGGTTCCGGGCGATCCAAGGAGCCAAACACTTTTTTCATCCTATTATCCTCTTACCCGGCCGGTATCTCCACTAGAGACCCCCTCCCTCCGCCTCCTTGAGTTTCCTCCTGAGCACCTTCCCTGTGCTGGAAAGGGGCAGTTCTTCCACGATATCGATCTTCCTGGGGACCTTGTAGTGGGCGAGGTGTTCCTTGGCGTACTGGACCAGTTCATGCTGGGTCACTTCCATGCCCTCATGGGGAACGACGAAGGCCTTGACCACTTCGCCGCTCATCGACGAGTGGATCCCGATGGCGGCGCTCATTTTAACCGCGGGGTGCGTGTTCAGCACCGTTTCAACCTCCTGGGGGTAAACGTTGAACCCTCCAACGATTATGAGATCCGTGGCACGGTCAAGGATGGTAATAAAACCGTCCTCATCGATGCTCACGATGTCCCCCGTATCGAGCCACCCTTCATGGAAACGTTCGGCCGTCAGATCGGGCGCCCGGAAATAGCCTGACGTCACCGAGGGACCCTTGACCCATAGCACACCCTCTCTTCCCGGGGGTAGCGGGTTTCCTCCCAGGTCCCTCAACTGGACCTCGTACCCCGGAAGGGGCGGCCCGACGGTGCCGAGCTTCCTGGTTGCCTCGGAAGGGTTGCAGGAGACCACCGGCGAGCATTCCGTCAAGCCGTAACCCTCGAAACAGATGACACCCATCTCTTTCCTGATCCGGCCCTCCAGGGTGGGGTCCAGCTTCCCGCCACCGGTGAGGATGTACTTAAGTTCGGGAAGGGCGACCCCTTCCTTCGATACGGCACCCAGGAGGAAGGGGAGCATGGTCGGGACCGCGATGAGGATGCTGACTTCAGCCGAACGCAGGGCCTCGAGGGTCTCCTTCAGGGGTATGAAGGAAGGGACGAGGACCATGGGGAGCCCGAAGCAAAGGGGCAGCACCCCGCAAATGGTGAAACCGAAGGAATGAAAATTGGGCAGGACGTTCATGAGAATCCTCCCCGTGTCGAACCCCTCGATGTTCTCGTGCACCTTCAGGGAATTATCTATCAGGTTGCCGTGGCTAACCTGCACGGCCTTGGGCGCTCCCGTCGTCCCCGAGGTGGCGAAGATGACGGCGATATCGCTATCTTCCTTTTGATATTCCCGCCCCTTGAATCCAGGCAAAGGCCCGGCGGGGGGGGCGATCACCGCAGGGATGCCGGCTCTTTCCAGGGCTTCGGCCAGGTTCTCCATACCATCACCGAGCACGGCACCGACGGGATCTATGTGCTCCACTATCTTCAGGCTCGCGTTGATGCCGCTCCTCGCGTTGAGGGGGGCGATGGCCCCCCCCAGCTTCCATGCGGCCACTGCTATACCCCATAGAAGGGGTGAATTGGGCAGGAAGACGGCGATCCTCGACCCGGGGCCGAAACCGCTCATCCTCAAGGTCTTCTGCGCGCCCTCCACTAGTTCAAGGAACTCGTATCCCTTTATCCACGACCCCTTCCACCACAGCGCCGGGTTCAGGGCATTCTCTTCCAGTCGTTCCACAATGATCCCTTCGAGCCGATCAAGGTCTGGCATTGCTCTCCCCTCTCCTCCCACGGGTCGCCCCGGGGATCTCATTCTTTATATTCTATTATCACCGATGGACCCTTCATTTCATCGTCGGTCAAGGCTTGCCTCGAGCAGCGCCAAGTCCATGAAGGCCAGGTCCTCCCCCCGCTTCCCCTCCCCGCTGAGAAAGGGAGTAACGGTGAGGCGCTGCCTGGCCTTTTCCAGGAGAAGAAAGTCCCTGCCTTCTTTTACTTGTTTCTTCTCTCTCATCAAGGCGATCGAGCGGAAGGGGTTCTTCATCAGCCGTCCATTGGGCGGCAGGGGGGACCCAAAAAGGCAGTACCCCTCGAGCAGCATCCTGGATGCTTCCTCTACAACTTCGACGGGGGATCCTTCCGCTTTGAGACAATCCGCGTACCTCTCGACCACCAGGGGATTGTTGGTCACGATCAACAGGTCCTTCAAGGGCCTCATTCCACCTCCCGAAAAGGTGAATGGTTTATTATAACCTCCACCGTTCTCTGATTTCCATAGAAGGGGAGGCGTGAGGGTCCGGCCCTCACGCCTCCCTGGTTTCCAAGCCCCGATCCGCCACGCTAGGAGGTGAAGACGGTCTGTTCCTCGATCGGAGTCATTATGGCCTTCAGGGCCCTTTCCAGCAATTGCCGCCTTACGGCCCTGTCACCCTCGGCCCCCCTCGTAGGGTCCCCCACGGGGTGAGGGATGGCCACGCCGGGCACGATCCTGTTCGCCCCCACAGTCAGCATGATCGGGACAATGGTGGCTATCTGAACCACCGGGATCCCCGCCGCGTTCTCGATCTCCCGCACCATCGATGCGCCGCACCGTGTACAGGTGCCTCAGGTCGAGGTCAGGATGACGGCATCGACACCGTCCTTTTTGAGCCTTTCGCCTATCTCGCGGCCGAACCGTTCGGCGTGGGCGACGGCGGTCCCCGTTCCGGTGGTGGTGAACACGTGATCATCCAATTTGCCGAAAACACCTTCCTTTTCCAGTTCCCTCATGACGTCAAGGGGAAGGACCGTGTCGGGGTCCTCGTTCGCCCATACCCTGTCGTAACCGCCATGGATCGATTCGAACTCATCCGGCGTGAGGTCGTCCAGGCCGGAGATATCATAGACCCCGTAGGATTCAGCGGAGGAGACCCTTATGTGATCTGGGTTCCCCCTGGGGACGATGCCCCCGGAGCTCACCAGCGCTATGGTCGCTTTTTTCAGGTCCCCGAGAGGCTTCGCCGGGGGGATGCGTTTGAAGACGGGCATCTCGTACTCCGTAGCGAAGGAGGTCCCCGCGAGTTTTTTAAGGAGCATATCAACGGCTCTCCTGGCCCCGCTGGCCTCGTGGAAGAAATTCTTCCTTATCCCCCTCGAGAAATACCCCTCCTCCTCGGCGGCCCCCAAAGGGGCGCCTCCCAATAGTTTACGGGCCAGGGATGTCATCGCGCCCAGGGCATCCTTCATTCCCCTCGCGCTGTCGGCGGTCTTCACAATAAAGACCTGGGGGCTGTAAAGTTCCACGCCGGGATTTTCCCCGAACATCCCCGTGACGGCGGGAATACCCAGTGCCCCTGTAACGGCGGCACAGACATCGCCGCAGGCCACGCCGTACCGCCCGGCGTTGAAGGCGGGTCCTGCCATGAGGACGTCCGGCTTGAACTCACCGATCATCCTTACGCATTCCTCCCGGGCCGCCTCCAGGTGTTCCCCGTAAAAACTGTCGCCGCAGATCACCGTCGCGACGACCTCGGCTTCGTCACCAAGGAAGCTTTGGACCTGGACGGCGGGACCGACGGCTCCGGGGCGGACCGAGGGGGGTACATGGGCCTGTTCCTCTCCTCCCATCCCGGCAAAAAACTGGTTGATATAGCAGACAACTCTCTTCGTTGTTGTTGTTTTCGTCGTCATTTTCATCACCGCCCCTTCTAGACCCACCGGGCCCCGATCCTGCTGAAGCCGAGCTCGTTGGTGGAACCGATGATCGCCTGGAGTTCGACGAACATCGATCCGTCTTCCCGGAGGCTCTCCTCGGCCCCCCCGGACAGGTTGGAAATAGAATCGTCGTGGCCGATAACCCTGTCCATGGGAGGGAGCTCCACCATCTCGTTGACATTGCCGGTGGAAACAAAGGCCGTGATCTCGGGGGCGGCGTCGGCGAGACCCTGGCTTCTGCCGTCGGTCCCCGCGGCCTCATCAGAGATGACCACCGTTTTTATCCCAAGCTTCTCGCACTTGGCCGCGTTCATACATAGGTCCGTATCGGGGTTGCCGTAACCCTCCTCGGAGATTACCACGCCAACAGCCCCGAGAGACCTCGCAAGATTCGCGTTGAAGGAGGATGTCCTTTCCTTCCCCGCCAGCCTTGTATCCTCCAGGGTCGGAATGACGCCGAGGAAGACAAGGTCTTTCCCGTGTCTTTCATAGAGCTCCTCCACGATGGGGTCATTCAAGTGGTGCCAGGTGGTGTTCTTGTCGCAGGAAGATACGCAGTTCCCCGAGACCATGGCTCCGTCCATCTTTTCGTTGGGGTGGATCAGGGTCGGGACAAGGTGCTTCATGTCGGCGCCGTAAAGGAAGGTGTCATGAAGAAGCCCTTGGGTTATGGACATGCAGAAATAGGCCACCCTTGGAAGGTGTGGGTACTTGGAGGATTCCTTCACCGGGCCTTCCATTTCGTAGACCTTGACCTCGTCGACCTTCGCCCTCCTGCTCTTGTCCGCCAGGTACCAGGCAAGATCGAACCCCACCTCGCGCAAGGCGGCCTCGTAGGAGTGCTGGTCGATGCCCTGGACGGGTTCGACCACGAGCACCACGTTGTTCGTCCTGGAAAAGGGGGAGTAAACAGCGGCCGGGCCCGTCATGTCGATAAGCCCTTCCTGGAAGGCTACGATGGGACCGCAAGTGACCACGGCGGCGCCTTCGAGGACCAGGGTCGAACCCTCTCCCACGGTACAGGTGCCACCCACAAAGCCCGGGAACACCTCCCCTGGACCGGAAAGCTTGCACCTGGGTTCGATTACGTCCTTAACGGGGATGATCCTGACACTCTCACCGGGGCGGGCGAGTTCAAGTTCCACGCGGGCGAACCGGGGTTCTTCCCTGGCGATGGCGAGCATCTCTTCCCGGTTGATGAACAAGGTCCCACCCCTGACCTCCGTCGCATCACCCCATGAGACATTTTTGATCCTTACTTTGTGCAACTCCAACCTCATGGGCCACACCCTCCTCGTAAGGTTTCCTGAAACCATCAAATCGAATTATAGTATCCTGACCTTATTTGGTATATTGTTCACCCTCAAGGACTTGTGCCCTTCGGACGGTCCTTTTTTTGGACTTTTGCACAAAAACTTCTTGGTCCATAATGTCTTTATCTTAGAGGAGGGGATACGAATGTTGAAGCGTTTCGCCCAGGAGATTTGCGATATAACCAACGACATCATCGGGCATCATGTCCTGATAACCGATGAAAAGGGCCTGACCCTGGGAAGCAGCGACCTTTCCCGGCTCGGCGCAGTACATACCCCGTCCTTGGAATGCATGAGATCCCGGGCGGAAACCTTCACGGACAGTGAAGAGGCCTCTCGCCTTGAAGGAGTCAAACCTGGTGTAACCCTGCCGGTTTGCCTCGCCGGAGAGGTGGTGGGATCCATCGCCATCGCCGGTGATCACAGGGAGGTAGCCCGTTACGGTTACCTCGTTCAAAAGCAGGCGGAGCTGTTCCTCAAGGAACAGATGATGCAGGAATCCGCAGGGGCCAGGGACAGGGCGGTCCAGGAACTCATCTCCTATATCGCTTCCTTCGCCCCCGGTCATGATGACCCCGGCATCCTCGCGACCCGGATCAGGGAATTGGGTTTTGAGCCATATGTGCCAAGAGTCTGCCTGGTCCTGGAGCCCGGGTCGGCCAGGCCCGGGGCGGCCGGAAAAGGGCTTGACCCCCTGGAACGGGTTTCTCTCTTTAAGGAGATCCATGAGATCATCCTATCTGTTTTCCCTGAACCTTTGAATTTCGGTTCCAGCCTGGGAGGCGCCAGGTTCGCGGTCTTCGCCGCCATTAAAGAAGTTGAAGGAGGGGCCGTTCTGGATCATGCTGTGTCGGGTTGCCAAAGATGCAGGGAGAAAATGAAGGGGATGGGGTTGATCCTGACAGTGGGGGCGGGTTCGCCCGCCCAGACCTTGGAGGAACTCCACTACTCCTACCTTGACGCCTGGAAAGCGCTGACAATAGGGTTGAAGAAGAATGATCCGGGTGGGACCCATTCTATTGACGATTACCGGCTGGAAGACCTTTTGACGACGGTTAACACCAAAAAAGGCCGCCGTTTCGCCTCCAAGACTCTCTCAGGGCTCAAGGAGGCCCCCGATAGGGAGGAGATGTTTCGCACTTTCAAGGCCTGGTGTCGTCACCCCTGCAGCCCCGGACTCGTAGCGAAGGATCTCAATATCCACCGGAATACCCTGAGTTACAGGATACAAAAAATCAGAAAGTTGACCGGACTGGATATAAGGGACCTCGGGGAGGCCTTCGAACTTTTTTTAGCAGCGACGCTCGATGCTCTTCTCGATTGACCGTTGACCATGGGGCGGACGGTGTAAGAAAGGCCGGTCGCAGGTTAAAGGGCGCCCGTCCAAACGACGGGCGCCCTTGATGGCTCTAGAAAGAGAACTTGTTATAACCCTTGGGTATTTCGAACAGTGACCGGTCTATGGCCTCTTCCTCGATGTTTTTATAGGTCACGATGACCGTGCCGTCTTTCCCCTGGGAAACTCCCTTGATCGGGAAGTTGAGCTTCCGGGCTACCCAGACCACGGAACTGTCCATGTCCCTCATGTCGGGATCCTTGTAAATCACCTCATACTTGTCGCACTGGTAACCATCGATGGTCTCCGTTCCTACCTTTTTCAGGTCCGCCTCGCCGGAAAGCTTCTTTTCAATATCCTCGTCACCCAGGACCATCTGGTCGTTGGGGAATTCCATGTACATTTTTTCTTCGGGCATAAGGACATACATTATCCCCCTGGCCCCATCAAAGATACTGATATTCACCCCGCCGCCGGGAATCTTCGTCTCCTGTCGCATGAGGCTGCCGCTGACATAAACCTTGCTCGTGATGGTCTCACCCTCGGTTTCCACCGCCATGTCCGCCTTGAACTCCGCGGCGAAAGCTGAGCCGGAGAAAACCAACGTTGATAAAACAGCAACCGGAAGGACCAGTCTTTTCCAATTCATCCCTGCCACCTCCCAACCGCCATAGTTTTCGGATCCTCCTGTTATTCTACTTCAAGGGCCGGCCCAATGGGGGGTCTTCTTCGACAGCGCTCTCGATTTACTATGATCTTTCTGAAATATAATGGACACCAAAGGTCAAGTTATTCCCAATCCGGGGAAGTCAAAGGAGAAGGAATTGGAAGTCATGGCGGAGATCATGGGATCGAGGGTTCTGGATTCGGTGTCTCGTGGGTTGTCCGGTTTTGTTGTCGTGGAACAGCGCCGATGAGCGACCTGTCCGGGTTCCTGGGTTCCTTGGAGGGTTGCAGGGTACTGGGCGTAAACCCCCCGGTGATGGACTTCTCCTTCTTCGACCTTTGGGCTAAGCCATTGGGGTTGCTTTTTCTCCTTGGTCTCCTGCGGGAAAGGGGCAACGAGGTTTATCTCATCGACTGCGTCCGTGACTCCGCCGCTTCCGACAAAAAGTACGGTCGAAGGGTCCCCGCCAGGAGGGAGATCCCCAAGCCCGAAGCCTACCGGCAGATCCCCCGCCGTTTCTGGCATTACGGCCTTGATGGTGAAGGGCTCGCTTCAAGGGTTCGCTCCCTGCCGCGGCCCGACCTCATCCTCGTCACATCGGCCATGACCTATTGGTACAAGGGTGTATTCTGGTGCATCGAACAACTCAGGAATTCGCTGCCGGGGGTCCCGGTGATCCTCGGCGGGATCTACCCCATCCTCTGCCCCGAACATGCCTCCCTCTCCGGAGCGGACGAGGTCCAGACGGTGCCCTTGCCGCTCCCTTCTGCCACGCCGGCGATGGATCTTTACGGGAAGTTGACCTTCGGGGTGGCCCTCTCTTCCACCGGGTGCCCCAGGAGGTGTACCTACTGCGCCTCTCCACTCCTATGGCCGGAGTTCAGGCAAAGGGACCTGGGCCGGCTGATGGCAGAAGTTGACCTCCAGGTCGGCCTAGGGGCGTGGGACCTTGCCTTTTATGACGATGCCCTGCTGGCGGCAAAGGAGGACCACTTTTACCCCCTCTGTGAAGGGATCATCGCGCGCTACCCCGGCTTGAGGCTTCATGCGCCTAACGGCCTTCACGTACGCGAGATCGATCGGGGTTGTGCTTCCACGTTGTACCGGGCGGGTTTTAAAACCATCCGCCTCAGCCTTGAAGGCGTCGATGAGATCAACCTCGAGGCAGGGAGGATCAAGGCTACTTCCGAGGAATACAGGGCGGCCGTTTCCTACCTCTTGGAAGCGGGTTACGGGCCTGACCAGGTTGAGACCTACGTGCTGGTGGGCCTTCCAGGGCAGAAAGCCTCCGACGCGGCGGAGACCATCCGTTTCGTCCGATCCCTCGGGGCGAAGTCGAAACTGGCCCAATATTCACCGATCCCCGGCACGCCCCTCTTTAGGGAGGTCCTTGTCAAGCACCCCGAAGTGCAGCATGAACCCCTCCTACAGAACAAGACCGTTTATTCGCCCTTCGTGTCGGGCAAGATAACAGCGGAGGAACTACAGTGCCTCAAGGACCTGGCCAATTCTCCTGGTTGACACCTCTGCGATCCCTCGTGCTAAACTGCATGAGGTCCGTGTTTCGCGAGAAGAAGGTGTCTCATCTATGAACTCTACCAGGGTCCTCACCGGCCGATTCCTCGCAGGCAACTTCGCCATAATGGCTTTCGGCGATCTATATTTTCTCCTAGCCCTGTACCTGCAGAATACGGGGGTCAAAGATCCCGGGACAATCGGATGGATACTGGGTATCTTTTTCGCCGCCTCGACGATCACCCGCCCTCTCGCCAGCCTCGCCATCGAGAAATTTTCCTTCAGGAGGGTGATGCTGGCGGCTTCGTTCCTTTGCCTTGCCAGCGGGTCGGGTGTCGCCCTGGCGGGATCTTCGGTCCCCCTGGTACTGGCCTTCAGAGCCCTTACGGGTTTTTCCTCGAGTCTTTTCCTGGTCGGCCTGACCACTTACCAGGTCTTGGCCGTTCCTGAAAAAGTCCGGGGTTCTTCCTTCACCCTTGCCAGCGCCGGGACCATAGCCCCCATGATAGCGCTGCTTCCCATCGCCGAGTGGCTTTTGCGGAACGGCCACAATTATATCTACATCTGGTCACCCCTCCTTCCCGCCATACTCTGCTTGGCCGTCACCGTCACCATTCCCCGGGAGGATGACCCCAGCCTTGGGAATGTCTACTGGGGAACCTATTCAGAGGTGCTAAAGGGGAAGGAGTTCAGGACCCTTCTGGCCTCGGTGGTCCTCTTCGCCATGACCGATGCCGCCATTGTCTCCCTGGCGGGACTAGCCCTGGAGAGGGGTTTGCTCGCCTCGTCGTTCATTTCCTCCCAGGCCCTGACAGGGCTCTTGATAAGGCTTTTCGGCTTCAGGCTCATGGACCGCCTGCCGAGGAGCAGGTTGGCGGCTCTCAGCTTCTCGGTGACCGCTTTCGCGTCGGTGGCCGTCACCCTTGTGAACAGCAACGCCTGGACGATCTTCTGGGGGGTGGTCTACGGCATCGGGATGGGATACGGCTTCCCCTTACACCTCGCCCTCATCGGGGACATGGTACCCGCACGGCTTCGGCCTAAGGCCACCTCCCTGGTTTGGTTTCTCATGGCCGGGTGCTACTTCGTCTCCCCCGTGCTGACAGGATCCATTGCGCGGTATTTGAATTTCTCATGGGCTTTCAGGTTGATCTGCGGCGCCATTATCTTCTTCGCTCCAACGGTGCACCATCGCTTCTGCACCTCCATACCGTCCGAAAACAACCAAAAGTGAGCATGATCGGCCTTGCCTCCCAAAAGCCCGGCCTCGAACCCCCTTCGAACGCTTATATAATCCTTTGACAGGGTGACGGTTTATAGGGTATATATTGTCTGCACCTTTCTTCGCAAGGTGACTTTCCTTAAGGAGGTTTCTCGGAAATGAGAAGAGGTTTGAGGATCCTTGTCCTTGCGGTGGTGATGGCGGGCCTTGTGGCGGGAGCCGCTTCGGCCGTGACGTTCATCAACATCGCCACGGGAAGCACGGGGGGCGCTTACTATCCTCTCGGCGCTGCGATGGCCAAGATCTGGAATGATAATATCGAGGGCATCAAGGCCAGCGCCCAGTCCACCGGCGGCACCGTCAACAACATCCAGTTGATGGGCAGTGGGGAGGCCGAAACAGGCTTCATGGACGGCCTTTATTACTATGCCTACCTGGGGAAGGACAAATTCGAGGGCAACCCCCAGGACTACATCAGGGCCCTTGTCCCCCTCTATCCTGAGCCGACCCAGCTCATGATAGCCAAGGGAAGCGGCATCAAGACACTTCATGACTTCAAGGGCAAGAGGGTCTCCATCGGGGCCGTCGCGAGCGGGACTGAAGTCACGGCCCGGCAACTGCTCAGGCTGGCGGGGATCGACCCTGACAAGGATATCCAGGCCGAGAACCTCGGCGTCGGTGATACGGCGACCGCCTTCAGCGACAAGCGGATCGACGCGGCAGTGATGGTGGGTTCCCTCGGGATGGCCGGCGTCGTCGAGGCTGCCACCCTGGGTGTAGTGGAATTCATTGATGTTCCCGACAATATCCGGGACAAGGTCATAGCCGAGACCCCCTACTGGGTGCCCTTCACTATCCCGGCCAATTTCTACTCAAACCAGCCCAACGAGGTCAAGACCTACGCCAGTTGGAACATCCTGGCCATCCACAAGAACGTCGATGGCGACCTGGCATACCAGATGACCAAGGCCCTCTTCGAACACAAGGATGACCTCCTCGCCGTTCGTGCTATGATGGAGACCATGAAACCCGAAAACATCCAGTACATACTGATCCCGATGCACTACGGAGCCAGGAGGTATTACGACGAGGTAATGTAAGGTCCTCAATTATCAAAAAATCTTTCAGGGCCCGGGCCGGAGCGGTTGACGGCCCGGGCCCTCTCGGGAATGGGGTTTGACATGGGTAAGGACGAAACCGTCAAGACACCGCTGGTGCAGCAGATTGAGGAAGAAGACCTCCAAAGCATAGTTGAAAAGTACGACATCGAGAGCCGCTTTCGCCGTCCCGTAGGCTTCCCGAAGAAGATCGTTTCCGCCTGGTTGATCGCCATGTCCCTTTTTCACCTCTATACTGCAGGGATCGGACTTTTGCCCACATCGATCCATCGCGCCGTCCACCTCACCTTCGCCATCGTGGCCGTTTTCCTGCTCTACCCTGGCAGAGGGGGCGAGGACAAAACCAAGATCCCCTGGTTTGACTGGATCCTGGCGGTGGTGGCCGGTGTGGGCACGGGGTACATAATATTCTTCTTCAACGAGATAGCTCGAAGGGGGGCCCAGGTTCAACCCCACGAGGTCTGGCTGGGCCTACTCACCTTCGTGATGGTCCTGGAAGCCGGGAGAAGGGTCGCTGGGAAGGTGCTCCCCTTCCTGAGCGTCTTTTTCCTCCTTTACTGCTACTTCGGCCGCTTCATGCCCTTCATGTTCATGCACAGGGGCTACTCGATCAACCGGATCATCCAGCACATGTACCTGACCCAGGAAGGCATTTTCGGCGTGGCCCTCGGGGTCTCCAGTACTTTCGTGTTCTTGTTCATCCTTTTTGGGGCCTTCCTTGGGAAGAGCGGGGGTGCCAGGTTCTTCAACGAACTCGCCTTGGCCATGGCGGGTCATTCACCCGGCGGTCCCGCGAAGGTCGCCATCGTGGCCTCGGGCCTGTTGGGGACCATCAGCGGTTCCTCCGTGGCCAACGTGGCCACCACCGGGGCCTTTACGATCCCTCTCATGAAAAAGGTGGGTTACAAGCCCGAGTTCGCCGGCGCCGTCGAGGCCAGCGCCTCCACCGGGGGCCAGTTCATGCCGCCCATCATGGGAGCCGGCGCTTTCATCATGAGCGAATTCCTGGGGATCTCCTACCTGAGAATAGCCGCAGCGGCCGCGATACCGGCCTTGCTCTACTACATCGCCCTCTACTTCGCCGTCCACCTGAGAGCCCGCCAGAGGGACCTCAGGGGCCTGCCCAAGAACCTCCTACCCTCACTGAAGGAGGTCATGAAAAAAGACGGCCACCTCATGGTTCCCCTGGTGGTCATCATCGGCATGCTCCTGAACAGGTATACCCCCCTCGCGGCGGCTTTCTGGGGGATCGTCAGCGTCGTGGCGGTGAGCCTCCTCCGCAAACACACACGGATGGGGATCAGGGACATCTGCGACGCCCTCGAAGAGGGGGCCCGGTGCGCCCTCGGCGTGGCCCTTGCCTGCGCGCTGGTGGGTTTCATCGTGGGGACCTCATCACTTACGGCGTTGGGATTGACGATCTCCAACAACATCATCGACATCTCGAGGGGGATGCTGTTCCCCACGCTGCTCCTTTCCATGGTGGCCTGCCTGGTGCTGGGGATGGGGCTGCCTACGACGGCGAACTACATCGTGACGAGCACGATGATCGCCCCCGCGCTGGTCAAGATGGGGGTCCTGCCCCTGGCTGCCCATCTTTTCGTCTTCTACTTCGGCATCATGGCCGACCTGACCCCGCCGGTCTGCCTCGCTTCGTTCACCGGCGCCGGGATAGCCGGTGGCAACCCCAGCCAGACGGGTTTCATGGCGACCAGGATAGCCCTCGTCGCCTACCTCATACCCTTCTCTTTCATCTATAACCCGGTGATCCTCCTGGAGAATTTTTCCTGGGTTCCCCTTGCCATCATTGTCGTTGCCTCCCTGGCCAGTATCTTCAGCCTTGCGGCGGCTTTACAGGGGTGGATGTTTGAAAGGCTGGGCTATCCCGTGAGGGCGATCCTTTTTGTCGCCGCCATCGTCGCCTTCCTGCCCGATTACCGCGTGAAAGTGATGGCCGCCCTTTTCATCGGCGCGTCGGTGATCGCCCTGAAGATCCTTAACGCCCGAAGAACGGTTACGGCGAGCTGAAGAAACGAAGGATAAATGGACAGGGGGGCAGTTGAACCGCCCCCCTGTCCATCTTCGGTTGTCCCCTTCCTGCTTTGGGCCGTGCTCCCTCAGGCTAGCTCGGAGGTACAGAAAGGACAGCGGGTCGCCTTGATGGGCACCGAGGAAAGACAGTAAGGGCAATCCTTAGTGGTCGGCTCCAGGGGAGCCTCTTCTTCCCGGCGTTTCATCGCGTTGACCCCTTTAATGACGAAGAATACCGATAGGGCGATAATGAGGAAACTGACCACGGAGTTCAAAAAAAGACCGTAGGCCACGGTGACAGCGCCGGCTTCCTGGGCGCTCGCCAGCGTCGCGTAGGGTCCCGGCGAAACCCCTTCCTTGAGGGTGAGGAAAAGATCAGTAAAGTCGACACCGCCAAGGATAAGGCCTATGGGCGGCATGAGTATATCGGTGACAAGGCTCATAACAATCGTGCCGAAGGCTCCGCCGATTATGATACCCACGGCCATATCCACCACGTTTCCCCGCATCGCGAATTCCCTGAACTCCTTGAACATGGGATCCAACCTCCTCTCGAGATCTGCTGGTTTTTAGGCTTTTCTTCTTAAGGGTTCGTTGCCGCCTCGGCTCACCAGGACGATCGCCAAGACGATGAGGGCCGCCCCCGCTACCTCCCTGGGGGCCGGGGGCTGACGCAACAGGACGGCCGAAAGGGTGAAGGCCGTAACGATTTCGATGGATGAGACGATGCTGGCCGTCGACGCCGGCAAAGTCCTGAGGCCGTAAAAATAGATACTGTAGCCCAGCATGCCTCCACCAAGCCCTACGTACATGATCCATAACAGTTGTGCCGTGGTGATCAAGGGAAGATCGCCCCACCCGGCCGTGAATGTCTTGAGCAGGGAGAGCCAGCTCAGGCCGAAAAACTGCAAATAGAAAAACAGCGTGGCTTGGGATATGAACCCTGTCTGGGCCGAGAGCCTTCCGAAAAGGGAATACAAGGACATGCCCAAGGCGGCGAAAAGACACCAGGCGATACCAACGGGGTCTATCCCTCCCGAAAGGGACCCCTCCGATGAAAGCACCCCTACCGCCACACCCACGAAGGTAAGCAGCGCCCCGGCGACCTGGCGGCAATTGGGGAGCTCCTTCGTTATCACCAGCGAACCGATGGTCGTGAGCAGGGGATGGGTGAAGAAAATGACAATGGTGACCGGCACCGAGAGGTGATGAAGGGCGAAGAAGAACCCGGCGTAGATGCCCACCATGCAGGGCCCGGCAAGGACCGCGACCTGGAGTAGTTGGCGGCCTCCGATTCGGAAGCGGTGCGGCATGCGTGCAAGGAGGAAAAGGGCCACCCCCCCCGCCATGAAAGCCGCCCTCAGGACGGCCACGGTCAGCATATCGGCGCCCAAAAGACTCAACTGTTTCCCGGCGGGGCTCAGGGTGCCCCAGAGGACACCCGCCGAGAGAACGGCTAAAATATCAAGCCTGAAGTAATCCCTCAAAGAGTCGGACTCTCTCCCGTAGGTTTGAAATGTTTTTGCCTTTTGATTGTATCACCCTTATTATAGACTTACGGAAGTGATGAATCGTTGGCGAAACAGAGAGGTTTCCCCTTTGTGTCCGGGCCGGGACCGCTTTTGCTCATCCTGGGCAGTTTCCCGGGGAAAAAGTCCCTCCAGGATAGACAATATTACGCTCACCCCAGGAACGCTTTCTGGACGATCATGGGCGCGCTGTTCAAAGCCGGACCGGAACTCCCTTATGAAGACCGGCTTGAAAGGCTCCGCGGCGCGGGGGTCGCCTTGTGGGACGTCCTGCTTTACTGCGAGAGGCCCGGCAGCATGGACGGCTCAATCCTGGATGATGGCGTCGTTCCTAACGATTTCGCACGTTTTTTCCGGGACCACCCAACGATCCTAGCGATCTTTTTCAACGGCCGCAAGGCCGCGGAACTGTTTGAACGCTTCGTACTGCCGGGCCTGGATATCGATCAAAAGACTTTGAGCAGACAGACCCTCCCATCGACCAGCCCGGCCTACGCGTCGAAAAGCCTTGCCCAGAAGATAAACGACTGGGGGGTTTTGCTCGAATTGTGCTCGACACGGCCTTGACCCCCCTTCCCGGTACCGGACCTCAAAAGCTCGACCCCCTTGAGGGGCGCCTGGGCCTTGCGAACCCGCGGCCGCCCTTCCGGTCAATGGTCCCGATGCACCCCGGGCGATTTAAGTTCCACCAGAAGGGCATCGGCCTCCTCCCTGGAAAACCCGGCGAAAACGTTCTCTTCCGACGGGAAGGAACCGTTCCTTATGTCCGCCTTGAATTCCATGAAGGCCTCCACCATTTCTGTCCCTATCTGCCTGTACTGCTTGACGAACCTGGGCGTGAACCGGTCGAAAAGCCCCATCATGTCGTGCAGGACTAGCACTTGCCCGTCGCAATACCTGCCCGCGCCTATACCGATGACCGGCACATTCACAAGGCTGGACATTACCCTTCCCAACTCTTCGGGGACGCATTCCAGCACGATGGAGAAAACCCCCGCCTCCTCCAACCTCTTGGCATCGTCGAGCAACCGGAGCCCAGCCTCCTTGCCCTTACCCTGGACCTTGAATCCCCCCAGGAGGACGGCTGTCTGGGGGGTGAGCCCCAAGTGCCCCTGGACGGCGATACCCCCATCGACAATGGCCCTTATGACGTTGGGGTGGGCCCCCTCTAGTTTTACGGCATCGCAACCGCCCTCCTTGATGAGGCGGGTTGACGAATGGACCGCCTGGGAAAGGCTCTCGTTGTAAGAGCCGAAGACGAGATCCCCGATGACCAGTGGTGAAGGCGCTCCCTTCACTACGGGCTTGATGTGGGCAATCATTTCGTCGGTGGTAAGGGCCGTCGTCCCCTCGTGGCCAAGGGTGGTCATGGCTAGAGAATCGCCCACCAGGACCACCTCGATGCCGGCTTTCTCCACCAAGACGGCCTGGGAATAATCGTAGGCCGTCACCATGGAGATTTTCTCCCCCGCCTCCTTCATCTTCTGCAGTTGCTGGATCGTCACTTTCGCCATGAGTCTCACAACCTTGTCGAGAATATTTTCAGTCCTTTCTGTCTCATTCTTACGCAAGGGCGTTTCCAATATATACGATTTTAGGAGAACGCCCTCTTTTTTGGTATCATTTATTTACCAGGCTGCCTCAGGTTCGGCCGACCCCCATCTTCTTGGAGGCTCCTGGACCCAAATAAAGGAGGTAGATCACGATGAGACCCGGAAGGTTGACCGCCGCGATCTTGCTCGCCGTCTTCTGCGTCGCTTTTTTGGGAGTGCCGTCGTCGCCGGCCGCCCTGGAGGTAAAGATGTCCTACAACGGCCCGGCCGACGAGGAGAACAACGCAGTACACCTTTACGCCGTCAACTTCAAGAAACTGGTCGAGGAGGGAACCGGGGGGGCTGTGATGATCAAGCTCTTCCCCGACAGCCAGCTTGGCAACGAAGAGGAACGAATGGAACTGCTCACGAAAAAGGGAATGAATCAGCCCATTATCAACGTGGCATCCTTTGCGGGCGTGGCACCGGTATTCCCGGAGATCTACGCTTCGGCTGTGCCTTTCATGTTCGACAGTTTCGAGGCGGCCCACTTCTTCTTCGATGAGAGCCGCTACTGGGAGAGGGCAAAGGAGGAGTTCCACCACCGTACCGGCGCATACCTGCTGGAAGCCGTCGAGGAAGGAGGTTTCTTGGCCTTCACCAATGACAAGAGACAGATAAGGACCGCCGAGGACTTCAAGGGCCTCCGTTTTCGGGGGATGGACGAGGGCCAGGTCATCCTTTTCGAGTCCTTTGGCGCCAGCGGCACACCAATCCCGTGGACGGAACTGTACATGGCCCTGAAGTCAGGCGTTGTCGACGGACAGATGAACCCCGCCATGTATATCAAGATGGGCAGTCTTTACGAAGTCCAGAAGTTCCTCACCCTCGCCAATATCCAGTATTCGGACCAGTTCCTGGTTATCAACGGCGACCTCCTCGACTCGCTCACGACGGAACAAAGGGCGACCCTCACCGAAGCGGCGAGGAAAGCCAATTCGCTTAACAGGCAGGCGATGCAGGAGGCCGACAGGAAGGACATCGACTTCCTGGTGGAAAAAGGCATGGCCGCCTACGCTCCCGACCGTGAGGAGATGGAGTCCTTCCGGAAGGCGGCACAGCCCGCCTACGTAGAGTGGCTGAAGACAAAGGTGGGGCAAGACTGGCTGGACCTGGCCTTGCAGTGCGCCAGGGACGCCAACGAAAAGGCGAAATAGGCCTGGTGATGACCTCCTCGGGCGGCGTCGACACGGGGAAAAAACTATCGAAATGGATCTCCAGGCTTGAACTTTTAGGGGCATGGGCCGCCTGCTTCATGCTCGCCGTCAACGTGAGCGATATCCTCCTGGGGGTTTTTTGCCGCTACGTACTGAAAAGCTCCCTCGTATGGACGGAAGAAGCGGCACGTTTCTCCCTGATCTGGATAGTGATGCTGGGCGCCCTCGGAGCAGCCCTAAAGGGGGACCACATGGCCGTGGATTTTGTGGTCCCCCACCTCCCGCCCTTTTTTCAGCAGGTGATAAAGCAGGGTAAATTCTTCCTTTCGTCGTCCATCCTTTTGCTCATGATCTTCCTCGGCTGGGTGAATGCGACGAAGATCTGGTACATGAGGACCCTGGCGCTTAACATTCCGAAAACCATTCCCCTAATGGCGTTGCCGGCGGGATTCGCGCTATTGTTGTTGGGGAGCGTGCTCCTCTTCTTCGAGGAAAGGGGGAGCTGAATTGGGCTTTTTTATGCTGGTCTCCTTCCTCGTGCTCATGGTCCTGGGAGTGCCTCTTTTTTTGGCCCTGCTCTCGGCGGCTCTGGTGGGGATATTGCTCCTGGGCGACCTCTCCTTGCTGAGAGTGATGAGTCAACAGTTCTATGGTGGCATGGATTCCTTCACCCTCATGGCTATTCCCTTTTTTATCCTGGCGGGGATATTGATGAACCGCTCGGGACTGACAGACCGTCTTCTCGACTTCTGCCGGCTCTTGGTCGGTTCCGTCCGCGGAGGGCTCGGTTATGTGAACGTGGTGGGAAGCATCATCCTTGCGGGTGTGAACGGGTCCGCCGTGGCCGACGCGTCGGCCCTCGGCTCGATCCTTATCCCCGCCATGATCAAGGACGGCTTTTCCCCCTCCTACTCGGCGGGTCTTACCGCCGGCAGCGCCCTTATCGGCCCGATCATCCCACCGAGCATCTTTATGATCATTTACGCCACAATGACCAACACATCCATCGGGGGTCTTTTCGCGGCGGGGATACTCCCCGGGCTGGTCCTCGGGGGCGCTTTCATGATCATGAACTACTTTTATTCAATGAAATACCACGTTCCTGTAGCCGACTTCACCGAAGTCCGCAAACGCAAGAAGGAGATCCTGACGAGATCGGCAGTGGCCCTTCTCGCCCCCGTTATCATCTTGGGGGGGATCATAACGGGTGTCGTGACGCCGACGGAATCAGGAGCCCTGGCCGTGGCCTACTGCCTGGCGGCCGGTGTCTTCTATACAAAGCAACTCACCGGGAAGGTCCTTTGGGAATCACTGTACGAGACGGTCCGCCTTACCAGTTCGATATTCCTCATCATGGGAGCCGCCACGGTCATCGGCTGGCTCCTGAAATGGGAGCAGGTCCCCCAACGCTTCGCGGCGCTGCTGCTCCGGGCCGGTCTCGTTGACAGGCCTTGGCTCCTTATGGTGGTGCTGAGCGCCGTGATATTCCCCATCGGAATGTTCATGGAGGAAGTATCCACCCTCACACTCCTAACCCCCATTTTCACGCCCATCGCGATGAAAGCCGGCATAGACCCTTTCCAATTCGGCGTGGTCATGACTCTGAACGTGACCATCGCCCTGATCACTCCGCCGATGGGCGCCTGTAACTACGTCGTAGCGGCCGTCGGCAAGGTGAAACTGACCGACGTTTTCATACACATCTGGCCCTTTATAGGTGTGGCCCTGATAGTCCTGGGGATAGTGATCTCTTTTCCCTTTCTGACCACCCTGATCCCCGGGATGATGAACCTCTAAGGAGGTGATCCATTATGGCTACGGGAAGGAAATGGTCTCCCATAGTACAGGAAAAACTTTTCGATTGGGAAAAGGTCCTCGCTCTGCCGATCAAGGAATGCCGGGAGGAACTGGTCCCAGCAAGCCTTATCCCGGACAAACTGCTGGTACACCCCATATACTTCCTTAACGGGATTGAAGGCGCTCTGCCCGAATGCTACGTCCGACGGGGAGTACTGGCACTGCTTTTAGAAGCGGCAGGCCGGCTTCCCCCCGGGTTCAGGCTGGTGCTCCTCGACGGGTGGCGACCGATAACTTTGCAAACCGCTCTTTTCAACAAGTATCGAGAGGAACTACGGGAGGCCATGCCTTTCAAGAACGACGAAGAGTTGGATCCCCTGGCAGCCCGTTTCGTCGCTTCCCCTTCCAGCCGCCCCGAACGGCCTTCGCCGCACTTGACGGGCGGCGCCGTCGATATAACCATAGCCGACGACAATGGATTCTGCCTCTACATGGGCTCGGGTTTCGACGAGACCACCGACAGGTCAGGGACGGCCTATTATGAAAAAAAGGCCTCCTCGGGCGGAGCTGTGGCGGAGAGGACCCTCGAGGCACTGGATAACCGTCGAATGCTTTTTACCGCCATGACCGGTGCAGGGTTCACGAACTACCCCGACGAATGGTGGCACTTCGACTACGGCAACCAGAACTGGGCTTTCATGAAGGGCGAAAGGACCGCCTTTTACGGAGCCGCTGAGCCCGGTTTTCGATGGAAGCGGGATAACCCTAAAGGACAGGCGAAGTGACGCTTCACGTCGCCCTTCCCCTTCACGCCGGGGCGTATAGGGCCTCTCTGGCGGCCATCCGCCTATTGTGGGTGGACCGCTTTCCGGAGGTCATCGGCGGCCGCCTGGAGTTCACTTTGCAATCAGTTGCCAAGAACAAAGTTCTGTGAGTACTATATCTCACGGCCCGAAATGGCCCGGCACCGGGGAACCTTGAGGCTGGACCCCTGGATCGTGTCATCGATCCTTGACGGCTTTCCCGACGGAAACTCCATGAAGAAAAGTAAAAGCCTCCGCGCCTGCCCTGACCGACCTACGAAAGATCCAAGTACGGGAGGCGATCTCTACAGGTCGGAGCCGTCTTTCGACCACCGCTTCAGACTTCCGGAAGGGTTCGCGCAGGGAGTGAGGATTTGTCTTACGATACACGCACCGAAGTGATGGGGCGCGACCCCATCGGCAGCCTTCTCTTTCGCTTCTCCATGCCTGCGATCATCGGATTGCTCGCCAACGCCTTGTACAACATCGTCGACCGGATGTTCATAGGGAGAATAGTTGGTTCCAGGGGCCTGGCGGCCGTTACCGTGGCATTCCCCTATTTCGGCCTTGCCATCACCGCCGGGATCCTGATAACGGTGGGATCATCATCGATCGTTTCAAGGTGCCTGGGCCGGGGAGACCGTGGGGCTGCGGAAGAGGTCCTTGCGAACGCTTTCATGATGGCCCTGGCCGGTGGGATTTCACTCCTATTGGCCGGATTCTGCTGCGGGGAGCCTATGCTCCGCCTTTTCGGCGCTAGCGATCAGGTCATTGGTCCGGCCACGGATTATCTACGGATCGTGGCGCTGGGGATGCCCTTCCTGGTGATGACCTTCTCGATGAACGGCCTTATGAGAGCCGAAGGAGCCCCCCGCTGGGCCATGGGAACCATGCTGATCGGCACCCTTACGAACATTTTCCTCGACTGGCTCTTCATCGTTGTCCTGGGATGGGGAGTCAAGGGGGCCGCCTGGGGTACCACCCTGGCCCAGGCCGCGGCACTGGGCTGGGTCATCCTTTTCTACCGGCGCCACAGCAGCCTCAAGATCAGGAAGGACCTCATCCGCCCCAGGAGAAAGATCATCCTGCCCGCCCTTGCCATCGGGATATCGCCGGGCCTGCTGGAAGTATCCTTTGTGACACTCCTGGTGATCATTAACAGGATAATGGGCCGCCTCGGGGGAGACCTGGCCATTTCGGCCGTGGGGATATTCTTCAGTCTCGACTCTCTCTTTTACCTCCCCGCCCTTGGGATCGGGGAAGGTGTCCAGCCACTGGTGGGGTTCAACTACGGCGCGGGAAAGATAAAGCGGGTGAAGGGCGTCGTGAAGCTGGCCATCCTGGCCGCCGCGGGGATCTTCACTTTATTCTGGATGACCGTACAAGCGTTCCCCGTCCTCCTGGTGAACCTTTTTTCCAGGGGGGATATTGAACTGGGAGCGATAGCCGCAAGGGGTTTGCGATTGGGCTACCTATTACTGCCCCTGATGTCTTTGTATATCGTTACGAGCTATACCTTCCAGGCGCTGGGGAAAGCAAGGGCTACCTTTGTCCTCCAGGTCCTGCGCCAGATAGTCTTCTGCTTCCCCATGCTACTTATCCTCCCCCATTTCGTGGGCACCGACGGGGTCTGGCTAGCCTTCCCCCTGATGGACCTGAGCGGATTTATCCTTGCCCTCACGATGCTAAGGTCGGAGATGAGACAATGGGAAACGTTGGAGGAGGCTGAAAAAACGTCCCGTTGATGGGCACCTCGAAAAACAATGGGATCGAGCTAAGGGGGGGACGGCTTGAATGTCAGGCTGTCCCCCTTCCCGTTTTTCCCGTGGGTTAGTCAGGGTTTCCTCAGGATCAGGGTCGGCGGGCTGCGTCCTTATGGAAGTTTCTCCTTCTCCAGGGCCTTATCCACCTTATCCGTCACCTCTTTAGAGTCATCGATCCATGAATGCCAGAAGTCCGAATTGTTCTTGAGGAACCAGAGGGCTGCCATCTGCGGATCATTCCCGTGGGCCTCCATCCAGGCGAGGACCTCGTTGGTTTTCTTGAGGCTGAGGTGGAAGTTTTCAAGTAGGGGGATGACCTCAGCGTGGTCATGGAGCCATTTCACGTTGGCGGCCTTCTCAACGGAGAAGGAAGGATTCTGGCAAAGGCAGGTCTCGATGAAGATCTTTTCGTCGTAGTCGGGTTCCTTGAGGAGGACCATGTCCAGTTCCCCCAGCAAAGGCGTCGGTTCCCAATAGTAGGCGACTATGGGCTGACCCCTGTCGTAGGCTCCCCTGATGGCTGCGTTAAGCGCGGTCTGGGAGCCGGGATCGAATAGGTTGAAGTAATATTCCAAGGGCTTGTCATCCACACGGTACCCGGCGAATTTCTTAACATACCTTTCGCTGGCCGCCCAACCTGAGACGGCGTTATAGACCCTCCCCTTACTCTTGTCTTCGGGGTCTGTGAAAAGGTGCTGGTACCTGGGCAGGTCGAAGACCGAAACGAGGTCCGGGGCGAGGGGTTCAATGCCCCTATCGGGGTCTCCCTTTACGAGGTAGGCCGGGATGTAAAGGCCCGTGGGAGAGTCGGGGAAAACTTTTCCAAAGCCCAACACCTTTCCCGCACTTCGGGCGTTGTCCCACCATTCCTGCCTAGCTTCGACCCACACCTCCAGGACGATATGGTTATCGCCCCGTTCAAGCCCTATCAAGGATGGCATGGTCTCGGAAAAATTGTAAACCGGCCTCAAACCGTAACCGTGTTCCAGGATGTATCCCATCACCCGGTGCAGGAATTGGATGCTGTCCCAAGATTGGTCGCCGAAGACCACCTCTTCTTTCATCGGTGCAGCCGACGTACTCCCTGTAGCGGCCCCTATCATGACCGCCGTCAGAACGAACAGAATGAACAGTCTCTTCATCCAAGGCTCTCTCCTTTCGAACAAAGATAAAGGCTTCGGAAGGTTTCTCTATCTATTTCGAGCAGGTGAAAACAGAGGGTGGACCAACTGGAATTACGGCTATGGAGACTGCTTTTGATTATACCTTTTTTAATAGATCTTACTGGACAGTATTCGTCGGGACGCTCCCGGTGAACTAACCTTAAGGGTAAAGTAAGAAGGCCCCATTCTGCGGCAAGGGGGGCTCACGCCCCCCTTTTTTAAGCCCGAGGTATTACTACTTCCCCGCCATCATCGCTGCTATATCGCCCTCGACGGTGCCTATGGGTTTGATGCCGAATTTATCCACCAGGACCTTTGCCACGTTGGGTGAGAGAAAGGCCGGCAATGTCGGGCCAAGCCTTATTCCTTGGACGCCCAGCGACAGTAGCGCCAACAGGACGGCGACGGCTTTCTGCTCGTACCACGCTATATCGTAGGAAATGGGCAGTTCGTTTATATCGTCCAGCCCGAAGGCTTCCTTCAACTTCAACGCAATGACCGCCAACGAGTAGGAATCATTGCATTGACCGGCGTCGAGCACCCGGGGGATGCCGCCGATATCGCCGAGGTTGAGCTTGTTGTAGCGGTACTTGGCGCAACCGGCGGTCAGGATCACCGTATCCTTGGGCAAATTTTTCGCCACTTCGGTGTAATAATCCCTGGAGTTGAACCGCCCGTCACATCCAGCCATCACCACGAACCGACTTATCGCCCCCGACTTGACCGCTTCGACGACCTTGTCCGCCAGGGCCATGACTTGTGCATGGGCGAAACCGCCCACGATCTTGCCCTTCTCAATCTCCTTCGGAGGGGAGCATTTCTTCGCCGCCTCGACCAGGCTCGAGAAGTCCTTCTTGCCACCCTTGGGCCTCGCCGGGATGTGCTTGGCGCCGGGGTAACTGACCACACCGGTTGTGAAAAGTCTGTCAAGATAGGTGTTTTCCTTTTTTACCGGGACCAGGCAGTTGGTCGTGAGCAACACAGGACCCTGGAAGGACTCGAATTCTTCATTCTGATGCCACCAGGAGCCGCCGTAATTGCCCACGAAATGGTCGTATTTCTTAAAAGCCGGGTAATAATTGGCGGGGAGCATTTCACCATGGGTGTATACATCCACGCCGGTACCCTTCGTCTGTTCCAGGAGTTCCTCCATGTCTTTTAGATCGTGACCCGAGATCAGGATGCCGGGGTTCTCCCTGACCCCAAGGTTCACCTCGGTCATTTCCGGGCTGCCGTAGGTGGAGGTGTTAGCTTCATCTAGAAGGGCCATGGTCATGACGGCCGTCTCGCCGGCCTTCATTACCAGGGCTATCATCTCGTCAACGGGAAGTTCTCTCGTGGTTGAAGCAAGGCTCTCCATCAGTGAGCCGTAGACCTCGTCCTTTTCGAAGCCGAGGACCTCGGCGTGCTCGGCATAGGCGGCTATCCCTTTGCAGCCTATTATCAGGAGTTCCCGCAGGGACCGAATGTCCTCATTACCTTCGGCGGTGATCCGTACCTCGTCGGACATCGCTTTGGTGACGATGTCATCCCGGGTGGACCCTTTCCAGGTGGCGCAATCGGGGAGCGGGCCCGCAGCGCCGCCTGCTCTTTCCGCCACGGCATCCCTCACCTTGAGGCCTTCCTTGATCCACTCCACTATGAAAAGGTCATCCCAGGAAGCGTTTGTTATAGTTACGAAAAGGGCCTTTGTGATGAAGCGGCCGGCCTCCCGGTCCACAATCCCCTTCTCTCTCAGGCTTTCACCATAGACGGAGATCCCCTTGCAAAGGTATATCAAGAGGTCCTGGAGCGCGGCCGTACTTTCCGGTTTCCCACAGACCCCCCTAACCGTGCAACCTTGGTTCTTCGCTGTCTCCTGGCATTGAAAACAGAACATCCTTGGAACCCTCCCTTAAGACTCTTGGTTTTATACTGTGACCCGGTACCTATATTACCCTAAAGTCGGCCGCAAGGGTGACCTTTTCGAAAAAGGCCATGGCCTTTCAGGCCATCAAACGTGAACGCCACGATTTTTTCACATTGTTAACACAGTAATGCGCACTCAGTGCGTGGATACCGGCAGGACGAACCCACCGGGATGTCCTTGAGCGACCCCGCGGTTGAGGTCCAGAGTATGATACAAAAAAGGGGCAGCCCGAACCGTCTTGTCCCGGGCTGCCCTTTTTCACTTGGTGGAGGCGCGGGGAATCGAACCCCGGTCCGACAGGGGCCGACCGCGGGTTTCTCCGTGCGCAGTCCCCGTTTTGATGTCGGTTCGGGACTCCCGGAGACGGGATCCCCTCACCCTAGCCCTCTGGAGCTTGACCCCGTGCGCGAGAGCGTTACACGGGGAGCAGTCGCCATAAGTGACGTCCGCAAGGGGTCCTGGCGACGGAAACCCCCGGGGACGTGGACGCTATTTAAGCGGCCAGTGCGTAGTTTTCGTTGGCGATTATTGTTCGCGCCGTGTTTTGCGAGTCCCGGCAACTCGGCACGCTACCCGAAGCCCTCCATCCTGCCGTCGAAACCTGTCGCCCCCATATTCAATTGTCAAACTTCGCTGCGCCGTCTTTCTTTGACGGCCTTTTCCATGTCCCTCCTGGCATCCCTCTCGGCTACCGCTTCGCGCTTGTCGGACCCCGTCTTTCCCTTGGCCAGCGCCAGCTCGACCTTGGCCCAGCGGTTCTGCTTCAGGTAGACTGTCAAAGGCACCAATGTCAGGCCCTTTTCCCTTGTCTTGGAACCAAGACGCCTAATCTCGTTGGAATTCAATAAGAGCTTCCGCGGTCGGAGGGGTTCGTGATTATAATAGGTCCCCTGCTCAAAAGGAGAAATGTGGACGTTGTAGAGCCAAATTTCAGAACCTTGGACCTTAGCGTACCCGTCCTTCAGATTGATCTTCCCGGCCCTGACCGATTTAATCTCCGTCCCGGTGAGCACCATGCCGGCCTCAACGGTCTCCACAATAAAATAATCATGACGCGCCTTACGATTCCTTGCTACGACCGGACTTTCCATCTTACCCTCACAGAAATAATTATAGGGATATCATGGGCAATAGTCAACTTTCGTCAGACGAAATAGTGTTTAGGGGCTCCATGAAAAAAGGGACCCCCCAAAAGAACGGAGTCCCGTTTCTCTCTTCTGGTCGGGGCGAGAGGATTTGAACCTCCGACCTCCTGCTCCCGAAGCAGGCGCGCTAACCAGGCTGCGCTACGCCCCGGACGTCGGGCATTGTAGCATTATTTTCTCGAGCCCGTCAACGAGAGAAGGCCTCGGACGAGTCCTAGTTGAATTGATACTCTATGCACAAACATGGTATCATCGATATCGAAAAGCGTTTTTGCGTACAATGGAGAGCCGCTCGTCCTTGGACGGGGCGTTGAAACAGTTCATTTAATTCTTCTAGGGGGGATCGCACGATGGAGAAAATGAAAGTCCTCGCCGAATGGACCTACGTCCCGGCGAAACCTTTCAGGGGGTACACCGGTAAGACCCTGAAGGTCAACGTAGGAGACAGAACATTTGAATCAAAGGACGTCTCGGAGGAAGTGAAGGAGAAATTCACCGGTGGAAGGGGTTTCGGACTGAAACTGCTGTGGGATTCCGTAAAGGACACCACCCGGTGGGACGATCCGGAAAACGAGATCGTTATCTCCGGGGGTCCTCTATGCGGGGTAACCCAGTACCCGGGGATGGGGAAGTTTTACGCCGTATTCGTTTCCCCTTTGACAGACCAGACCTATGACAGCAACGCCGGGGGGCACTTCGGCCCTCTTCTCAAATTCGCGGGCTTCGACGCCATCGAGGTGCAGGGTAAGGCTGAAAAAGACGTCATCGTGCTGGTCGACGCCGACGAGGGGAAGGTCCAGATACTCGAGTCCCCTTTCGATGACGTTAATGCGTACACCGTGACCGAAGCCCTTCATGAATACTACGGAGATCCAGGGGATATCAACGATCGGCGTTTTATTTCCGTGGTCACCGCTGGAAAGGGAGCAGAGACCTCCTATTGGGGCTGCCTAAATAGCAGCTTCTGGGACAGCCACCGTAAATTGCCCCGACTTAAACAGGCCGGCCGTGGCGGAGGCGGGACCATCCTCCGCGATAAGAAGATCGCCGCCCTTGTGGTCAAGACCCACGACCTTACCGGCACAGCCAACAATCCGGCCGACCTGGACACCCTGACCAGGTTGGGCGCGAAACTCCACAAGGAGATCATAACCCTGGACGCCAAACAGTGCCGGATGCGCACGGCGGGAACATCACACCTCAACGAGATAATGAACGAGTATCACCTCCTCCCCACCATGAACTACAAATTCGGACAGCATCCTGACGCAGGAAAGATCCATTCGACGGTATATGAAAAAATGTTCACCCAGGGCATTGCCGACGGCTGCTGGTATGGCTGTACCATGGCCTGCGCAAAGGCGGTCGACGGCTACACCCTTAAAACGGGACCATGGAAGGGCAGGAAGATCACCGTCGACGGCCCGGAATACGAAACCGCCGCCGGCATGGGCCCAAACGTGGGTGTCTTTGACCCGGAATGGACTACGGAAGTCAACTTCTACGCTGACCACTACGGACTCGACACCATATCCCTGGGTACGGGCATCGCCTTTGTCTGCGAGTGCTTTGAACTGGGTCTCATCAACAAGGAAGACACCAACGGCCTCGATCTGAATTTCGGCAACAAGGACGACATAATGGAACTACTCCACCGACTCGGCGAGGGCAAGGATGAGTTCGCCCTCATGGTGGGCAAGGGTATCCACAGGATGAAGGATCTCTTCGCCGATCACTTCGGCGCCGACCTTGATGTTATGGAGAGGATCGGCATGGAGGGTCAGGGGATCGAGGTCTCCGAGTACGTGCCTAAGGAATCCATCGCCCAGTGGGGCGGTTACTTCCTGACCCTTAAGGGTCCTCAGCACGACGAGGCATGGCTGATATTCATGGACAGGGTGAACAAGCAGCTGCCGACCTTCGAGGACAAGGCTGAAGCCCTCCACTATTTCCCCAACTTCAGGACGTGGTTTTCCCTGACCGGAGTTTGCAAGTTGCCCTGGAATGATATCGAACCCGCCGACAATGCCACCAGCTACCCTCCCCAGGAGGCCGCGAAAGTACCCGAACACGTCCAGAACTACGTCGAGGTCTTCAATGCCGTTACAGGTAAAAATATAGATAAGGAGGAGCTCATCCTCCAATCCGAGCGTGTTTACAATTTCCAAAGAGTGTTCCAACTCAGGCTCGGGAAGGGTACCAGGAAATACCACAATATCCCTGACAGGGCCCTGGGCCCGGTCTGGGCTGACGAATGGGAGGCAAGGGAAGAGTACTATGACAACGAACTAAAGGCGATCGGCGTTGACCCCGCCGGCCTTTCCTCTCAGCAAAAGTGCGACCAGTTGCTCAAGAAGCGACGGGAACAATGGGAAGAACTGGTGGATGCCGTTTACAAGCGACGAGGCTGGGACAAGAATGGTATTCCTACGGCAGAAAAACTGAAAGCCCTCGGAATGGACCTGCCGGAGGTCCTTGCGACGGTTGAGAAATACGCGAAACCGGAAGACCAGTGGTAAATCCCGCATCATGATCTTCGTCAACGGCGAACCCATGGAATGGGAAGAAGGCATGACCGTAAGGGACATTATCGATGTTAAAAAGTACGTTTTTCCCCTCTTGGCGGTCTGGGTTGACCAAGTTCCCGTTCCGAGGGGTGAGTTTGGCGATACCCCCGTTCCCGACGGTTCCAACGTCCAGATCATTCATATGATCAGCGGAGGATGAAGTGAAAAAGGGGGGCTGGCCGCAAGGCCCGCCCCCCTTTTTATCAGCCGGAACCAGCTGTTACTTCTGGTTCGGGTCGTCCCGCTTTTTAGGCTTCATGGGGTTGTTGAAATCTTGCCGAGGGGACCTCGCTTCCCAGCGGAGCCTGTCGTTGTCGCCCGTCTCAAGGGCGATAGGTATTTCGGTCCAACCCCAGGGGGTCACCATGATGAACCTCAATTCAACCCCCTGTGAAGACAGTGCCTTGAAATGCTGCACGTACCGGACCACTTCCCCGATAACCCAGCTATCGCTGAGCATCCAGACCCGCCGACAGTGGTCCCTGCCGAAGAGAGCTGCATAATCTATGGCCATACGCATGCCCTCATCGAAATCGACGGGGCCGAAGCAAAGGGCGACGGCTTCCTCGTGTCCCGCGGGCTCACTCGAGGCGGGAAGGATATCAGCGAACTCGTCAACCCATTCGAGCTGGGAGATCAAAGCCTCGGGATCTCCCTGCTTCCTGTCACCAAAACCGAACAGGTAATCCTCGGCGGAGAGCTCTCCTTCACCGGAAAGGGCTGAAATCATCCATTCCTGGACCTGGGAAGCCAGCCTTTCAATGTAGCGGGGAATATCCCCTCCGGCCATGGCTCTGAGGATATCTCCGACGGTCCACTCACTTGACGAGTCAAATCCTTCCCCTTCGTAGCTCTTTCTGTCATTACCGGCGCCCATGAAACACACCTCCCCGGGCTCTCAAGTTTTCCGAGCATATCATATTTTGAGGAAACCGGCACGGACTAATTCAGGTTATCTTTAGCCTATAATAACCCCGAGACCGTGAATAATGAAGGAAACGGGGTGTGTTCCCATGCTGCCTTTCAAGATCGAACCCGGAAGGGCCCAATTGCTTTTGATCGATCTCCAGGAACGAATGCTGCGGGCCGTGTCCGACCAGGAAAGGATCATCAGGAATGCTGGTATCCTCATCGAGGCCGCTAAGACCATGGGTGTCCCGATCAAGTACACCGAACACTATCCCAAGGGTCTCGGTGAAACCGTCCCGCCGCTGAAGGGGAAGATGCCCCCCCTTGTCTTACCCTTCGAGAAGATTCACTTTTCTTGCTGCGACGAAAAAGGTTTTGATGAGTATCTTCCGGCCGACCAAAGGGACCAGCTTATCATTTCCGGGGTCGAGAGCCATATCTGCGTGCTCGCTACCGTGATGGACCTGCTGTCGCAGGGATTCTCCGTGGCCGTGGCCGCCGATGCCTGTTCAAGCCGCGACCCGGAACATCACAGGCTGGCCAGCGAAGCCATGGCCGCCGCGGGCGCGCTGGTGGTCCCCGTTGAAACCTTGGCTTACCAGTTGATACGGCAGGCCGGTACGGAACAGTTCAAAGCCATGCTTCCTTTTTTCAAGGCATGATGGTCCTTGACCATCAAATTACGGGGAGGAGAACCAATGCCTATAGACAGGACAAGAGCGATCGAACTGCATAGGAAGGCAAAGGGCAAGATAAAGATCTACCCTACCATCAATATCCATAACGAGGATGAAATGGCCCTTGCCTATATCCCCGGAAGCGTGCCCCCCGCCCTTGCAATCCAGCAGGACGAGGGCATGAGCTTTGAGTACACTGGGAGAGGCAACCGGATCGCCGTCGTTACCGATGGGAGCGCCGTTCTGGGGTTGGGTAACGTGGGACCCTACGCAGCTCTCCCGGTCATTGAGGGGAAATGCCTGCTTTTCAAGCTTTTCGGTGACGTGAACGCCTATCCCCTGTGCGTGGGCTCCCAAGATACGGAAGATATCCTTCACTTCTGCGCCCTCCTCGCCCCTACGCTGGGGGGGATCAATATCGAGGATATTTCCAGCCCCAAGGCGTTCACCATCGTACGCGAGCTGAGGAACAGAATTAACGTCCCCGTCCTCTGCGATGACCAGCATGGAACGGCCGTCATCGTTTTGGCCGGGGTATACAACGCCCTGGAAGTCCAGGGAAGGAAACTCGAGGACATGAGGATCGTTATCAACGGCGCCGGTTCGGCGGGGATAGCCACGGCGGAACTGCTTCTCAAGGCCGGCGCTGAGGATATCGTTGTGCTGAACAGCTCCGGGATCCTGAGCGAGGGCAACCCACGAATGAATAACATCCAGGAAGAACTCGCGGAGATCACGAACCCCGGCAAGATATCCGGGGGGCTTGATAAGGCCATGGAAGGGGCCGATATTTTCATCGGACTCTCAAAGGGGGGCGCCCTTCCCCCGGAATACATCAGGCTCATGTCCGGTGATCCGATCATCCTTGCCATGGCTCTGCCGGAACCCGAGATCCTTCCGGAAGAGGCGATCGCTGCGGGGGCCTCAATTGTAGCGACCGGGGGTCCGGGTTACCAGAACGCAATGCCCAACTCCCTGTCCACGCCCGGGATAATGAGGGGCCTTCTTGACGTCCGGGCAACGGTGCTCAACCACGCTATGCTCCTGGCCGCGGCCCGCGCACTGGCGGACGTGGTGGACAGGCGCAGGCTGGGGCCCGGGAAAATAATGCCCGATATTTTCTGTGACGAGACGGCGCCGAGGGTCGCCGAGGCCGTCGGACAGGCCGCTATAGCAGAGGGCTTCGCAACGAGGGAGGTTCCCAAGGGCGAGATCTACAATAACCTGTGGCAGAACCTTTACGGGGAACAAATAACGAGATTCTAGGGCTCTCCGGGGAGTAAGGGCCGCCGTCCTTTCCGCCGCGGGAAACCTTTGGTCTCAGATAACTGTTGGAAGTATTCCGACCCGGGTGTCACCTCTTTTAAACAGAAAGCCACCTACCACCAACGCCGGGATACTAACAACAAGGTCCCGATCAAGGTGACCCAAAGGGAGTGGCGTTCACTTTTCCAGAGAACACCCCAGTTGAAGGGGCCGTTGAATTCCGCCGGAGAAGGTTTTTTTAAAGGGAAGAACCTTCCAACTCTTTCAGAGTAACGGGCGTATTCACCGGGGAAGCGATCGTTAAGGTAACCCTCTTCGTAGGGAATTACGAGTAAGACATAAAGGACCATGAAAACGGCCAGGAAAATAACGAAGGCCATCGGCTTTCCCGAAAGGACGCACCACCCCGCGCCGATCATGGCATTGCCCAGGTAGAGTGGGTTACGGGCCAAGGCGTAGGGCCCCCAGGTGACCAATTGCGCCGCTCCTGCGGTCTCCCCTCGGTACAGCCCGATCGATCCCGCCGCCCAGAAACGGATCCCCTGCCCCAGCGCGACCGCCGCCAGCCCAGTTGGATGGACGGACGTACCGGGACGCATGGAGAAAAGGACCAGCAAGAAGAACAAGGTCCAAACGCCACCGCGAAGCTTGAAAGCCAGTGAGCCTGCCCTTTCCCGGTTCATCCTCTTTCCTCTTCAGTTTCTTCATCTCCCTGTTTCAGCAGGTCATCCGTCACTCCCCACCCGAGTAGCCTGACGGCGACGATGCCTCCCATCGCGATCGAGAGGTATTCCGTGAAGAAACGCCAAGTGATGGCCATAACTCCGGCAATGTTCCAGGGAACAAGGAGGCTGAAGATAGCCGCTCCTCCTCCTTCAGCGACCCCACTGGCCCCTGGAGTAGGCACGAAATAAAGGATGAAAAGGAAAAGGGCCTGGGCCAGGAAGGCTTCGACGAAGCTGACGTTCATCCCTAGGGACCATATCAAGCAGGGAAGAATGGAGAACATGGCCACCATCTGGAGGCAGGAAAAAAGGAAACCCAGGGTGAAGAGGGGCATTCCCGAGGAAAAGAAGGCGCGGAAGTTCCTGTTATAGTTATCGATCTCACGGTTTACCCGCCTCACGACCCTGAGTACCTTCACCGGTTTCAGGAACCCCCAGCGCTTGAGGAGCAGGGTGAACCCGCCGGCCCACTTTTTGATCAACCGGGGTCTCAAGAGGCTGATCACAACCACGGTCCAGGAGACCAGGACAAAGACCAGTACGTAGGAAAACACGCCTTGCAGCAGCTTCCTCCCCTGGAGGAGTTCCGGTTGGAGAATGAGCGCGACAGGCACGAAGAATCCCAATTGGAATAAGGTCATCAATGTGCTGGTGAGGGTGATGGCGACTCCTTTACCGATGGGAATGCCGCTCTTGAAAAGAAAGTAGACCTGGAAAGGCCCCCCTCCGCTCTGCATGGGGGTTATGGCGCAACCGAAGTAGCGGAGCCAGTTCAGAAGGATGGCAAGTTTCCCGCTGATCCTTTCTCCCGCGGACCTGACGACGAAATAGAGCTTCATGGCATCGAAAGCCCACATCAGTAGAACCAAAAGCAACACGCAGGCCAAACGTGCCTTGTGGGCACGAGCGATCATGTCAATAGTCGACCCGTCAAAGCTGGAAACCAGCACGATGGCGCTCACACCCAAGGAAAGGGCCAGGAATGCAGCAAGTCCCCTTCTAACAGACAAGCTCATTCATCCCCTGATGGATCATTTCTGCCGGGGCCTTTCATGACGATCCCCTAAGGGCTAGCCCCGTCTTCCAGGCGAGAATGGCCACCTGGGTCCTATCCTTGAGTTCCAGTTTTCTCAGAATGTGGCTGATGTGATTCTTGACGGTCTTTTCCGAAAGGACCATCTCCTCGGCAATCTGCTGATTGCTGTAGCCCTGGGAAAGCAGGTGGACCACTTCCCTCTCCCGGGCGGTGAGAGCCCGGAGCAGTATCGCGCCCTCATTGACCTTGCCCAGGATCTCCGGCAGCGCCGAAGAGACCTCCTGGTCGAAGTAGAGGTCACCCTCACCCACTTTGCGAAGACCCTTCACCAGTTCGCTGAACCCCGACGAGAAGGAGACGCAACCGTGAATACCGGCCTCGCAAAGGTCGGAGATCCGGTCAGGGTTACCGTCGGGAGAGAGCGCCAGTAAACGGACCCCCCGGCAGGACAGGGACAGTTCCCTCACAAAATGGGGCCAATCCACCTTGTTCAATCCTAAGTCAAAGACCACTACATCGGGCCGGGCTTCCCTGGCCAGGCGGAAAGTCTCGAGCCCGTCATCGGTAGCCCCTACCAGTAATAAGCCATCTTCCTGGCTGATGGCCCTGCCTATGGCTTCACGGACCAACCTTTGAGGAGCCGCAAGAAGAACCCGTGTTTTTTCCAAAGAACCACCTCCAGTGGAAGGCTTTGGCGGGAAAGTCCTTGCGAAGGATCGCGAAGGGGCCCCGGTCTCTTCTCAAGTCGGTGTAAAATGGCCCCGGTAAAGGAAGATCGCGCAGGAGAGGCCAGTCCTCATTAGAGGGAATTATAACCCATCATCGTTGACGGCGCTCGCGATCATTTTTCCCAGCCTGGGGGTGCTGCTGTGGAACGTGCGATTCCTCCTGGAATATCACATCGGATCACCGCCGGGATCGGCAAGGCTGTTTGCACCTTTGGGATGATAGGGCCGGGAGACCATATCACCGTGGGGCTCTCAGGGGGCAAGGACAGCGCGCTCCTCCTCTTGGGTTTGGCTTGGCTGAGGGAAAGAAGTCCCGTCAAGTACATCCTCAGGGCCACGATGGTCGACATAACCGACGGTGAATGTGACACCAGCCCCATGTCAAGGCTCTGCAAATCCCTGGATATCCCCTTCGAGGTGCTGCCCTGTCGGGTCCTGGAAATAATAAGAGATAGAAATGAGAAGGCTCCTTGCAGTTTATGCTCAAAAATGAGGGCGGGAGCCCTTTTCGCCAGGGCTGTCGAAAACGGGTGCACGGCGGTCGCCTTCGGCCATAACCTGGATGACGCGGTGGAAACGGCGCTGCTCAACCTTTTCTACACCGGACGTTTCAGTTGCTTCCACCCCAGGTCATGGCGGGATAGGACAGGTTTATGGCTCATCAGGCCCCTGGTATTCCTCTCCGAATCGGAGATCGCCGCTGAGGCCCGGCGACTGGGTCTGGAACTGATCGCGCCTTTATGCCCCTTTCCCAGGGACAGTAAACGGGCGCAGATCAAAAACCTTGTCCGAACCCTGGAAGGAGAGATCCCTGATATCCGTTCCCAGGTACTTCATGCCTTGATGAGCTCAAGGGAAGAAAACAATTGGGCGGGCCTGGTCAAGGGCACAGGATCGTGTTATCGATCAGCCTCGCCCTCCCGATCCTCGCAGCGACAGCAACAACGACTTTCCTGTCCACCCTTTTGACAGGGGACAGGTCCACGGCATCGCGGATCTCGGCGTATTCAAGGCTGACCATGGGATAAGACTCTACGACCATCCTAACGACGTCCAGGATTGAGCGACAGCCCCGTTCTCCGGCGTCAAAAACGGACCTTGCCTGGGCTAAGGCCCGGGAAAGCGCGATGGCCTGCTCTCTTTCGGCCTCCCCCAGGTAGGTGTTGCGGCTGCTCAAGGCGAGCCCGTCCTCTTCCCTCACGATGGGACACCCGATCACTTTGACTTCCAAGTCCAGGTCCCTGACCATACGCCTAATGACCTGGAGTTGTTGGTAATCCTTTTCCCCGAAGTAGGCCCTGTCGGGACGAAGAATGTTAAAAAGCTTGAGGACGATCGTACAAACGCCGTCAAAATGCCCTGGACGGGCGGAGCCGCAGAGAAAACCGCTCAATTTTTTCTCCGATACGATCGTCGAATGGTCGGGGGAAAACATTTCGTCCACTCCAGGAGCGAAGACCAGTTCCACTCCCTCGGAGGCTAGCAGGTCGAGGTCCCTGCCCATATCCCTGGGATAAGCGTCGAAATCCTCGGAGGGGCCGAACTGTAGGGGATTCACGAAGATGGATACCACGCAGGTGTCATTCTCCCCCATCGCTCGCCGGACCAATGAGAGGTGGCCTTCGTGGAGAAATCCCATCGTGGGGACGAGGCCGATCGTGCCTCCGGCCTCTCTCTTTCTCTTCAAAAACTCCCTCGCTTCGTTCACTCTCGTGGCAACCTTGATCTTCACGAAGGACAGCCCTTTCAGAGGCCAGCCGAGGCGGCCATGATGGAACGGAATTGTTCCCTTGCTTCGTCGGCGTCGTGTTCGAAAGGAGACCTCCCCATCAAGCCGTAGGTGAATCTTTTACCCTGTTCGACCCCCGGCTGATCGAAGGGGTTCAGGCCCAGCGACAAACCCGTAAGGGCAGTGACATATTCAAAAAAGAACACCAGCCCGCCAAGGTGGAATGCATCAATGGCAGGTACTTCAAGCCAGAGAACGGGACGTCCCTTCCTGGCGAGGGCGGAAGCGGTCGAGAGTGCTTCTTGGCTGAGCATGGAGCTCATGGACTTGCCCCAGAGGTAAGAGAGCTCATTCAAGCTCGTCCTGGAAATCCGTGGAAGGACCAGGTCCTTCCTGGAAAGGGGGGCAAGAAAGAGGAAGAGCTTATCATCGGGACCATCGACGAAAAGCTGCAACAGTGAGTGCTGGTCCGTAGCACCTAGGGCCCCGAGGGGGGTGCTGCCCCACCCCCCTTTTCCCAGGCTTTCCGCCCAGAGTTGGCCGAACCAATCCGAAAATGAAGCCAGGTTATCCGAATAGGGCATTAGGACAAGAATATTTCTACCCTCTTCGTAATGACGTATTGCCGCGGCAGCCAGCACCTTTGCCGGGTCCTCGCTGATAGTCACCCTCATCGACAGTTTTCTCTTCATCACCGAAGCACCCAGGAGCATGGAACCTACATCCACCCCTTGCACGGCTGCTGAAAGAAGCCCTACGGAGGAAAGCACCGAGTACCTCCCTCCCACGGTCTCGGGGACGGGAAGCGACCGGCAACCGGTCTCCCTTGCAAAGGATCGGAGGACGCCCTTCCTTTCATCGGTAACTACGATGATGTTCCTGGCGGGTTCTTTGACACCGCACCTTTCGAGCGAGTCAAGGAAAAAGAGGAAATTGGCCATGGTCTCGGCCGTCGAACCTGATTTGCTGGCCACAATGAAAGCTGACCGTGAAGGATCGATCATGCCCAGTATGGCGGAGGTCTTTTCAGGATCGGCGTTGTCGGCTATATAAAACCTCGGGGCCATCCTCTCCTTCTTGGTCAGTTCGTTATAGAAAGGGAAGCCCAGGGCTGAGGAGATCATCCTGTTCCCCAGGGAGGATCCGCCTATCCCTATCTGCACAACCGAATCGAAACCCTTGAGCCATTCCGCCGTATCGGACAGACCTCCCGGAGGGCTGTCGGGCAGATCAAACCACCCAAAACCATCTTTTTTGGCCCGCGCTCCCTCAAGAAGCTCTTGAGACCCCTTCTCCAATCGCCCTTCCATTTCGCGGAGTGCAACCCCGACACTGGTGCCGGGGAAACCGGCGCCGTAACCCAGGCGAAGCATGTTCTCCTTCAAATTGATCACCGCCTCGGGAATTGGACCTTTTCTGACAGAGCGTTTTCATTTTAACAGAAAAAAAAGGCTGCCTCCTTGATCGGGGCAGCCCAAGGGACGTCTCGTAACCAAGCGGGTTTCAGACGCTAAGTTTTGACAATTCCTCGTCTATCCTGGCCTGGTCAAAACCGACGATGTACACATCGCCTATAAGGGCCACGGGTACCCCCATTTGGCCGGTCTTTTTGACCATCTCCATCGCGGCGGCTCTGTCGACGCTGACATCGATATTCTCAAAATCAACTTTCTTTGATTGAAGGTAATTCTTGAGCCTGACACACCACGGACAGGTCGGTGTCGAATAGACTTTTACTTTCGCCACAACCTTTCACCCCCTAATTTTAGCGCAAACCGAATAAGGAATACCCCTGTAAGGTATTTTACGCTTGGATCCTGCGTTGTCAACCTTGACTTTACCACCTTAGGGTAATCCTTGAAAGAGAACCAATAAAACTGGCCGTCGAATCCTATTGGAAGGCCTCCGTCTCGGCGAAGTGTCCCAAGCGGTAAAACGGAAACATTTCACTAACTGGAGGGGCAAATCAAAAAGAAACATGCTATAGTTAGCAGGGCTACTTTTCCATTTTATTAAGGAGGGGGACAAATGATCCTGGGCGACGTCATGAAGATCCTTGAAGCGGAACCGTTGAGTCGGGCGTTAGATCTGGATGTGGACCTTCAGACAGCTTTCGCCGCCGATCTCATGAGTGATGTCCTCGCCTTGGCGAGACCGGGCACACTCATGATCACGGGGTTAACCAACATCCAGATCATGAGGACGGCGAGCGTGGTTGACACGCCGGCCGTCGTGTTCGTCCGGGGAAAAAGACCGCCCAAGGAGACGATCGATCTTGCTGAAAAGCTCTGTATCCCCTCCATCATTACAACCAAGACGATGTTCGAGGCCTGCGGCCTGCTGTTCCAGGCAGGTATTCAGCCCATTCGCCGCATCGAAAGGTGAACCCTTTGAGCCGACAGGAACCTTACGTCATCCAAAGGGAGGTCAAGCCCCTGGATTTTCTCGCCGCTGGCGAAACGGCGTCGGATTTCAAGGAAACCTTGAAATCCCTGGGTATTCCCCCCGAAATTTGCCGTAAAGCTTCCATCGTAACCTATGAAGCGGAGATGAACGCCGTGATCCATGGCGGCGGCGGTGTGGTCGCCCTGGAATTGTCCGGGGACAGGATCACCATCGTAGCCGCTGACGAAGGTCCGGGCATAGAGAACGTTAGCCTGGCTATGCAGGAAGGATACACCACCGCCCCCGATTCCATCAGGGAATTGGGGTTCGGTGCTGGAATGGGCCTCCCCAATATCAAGAAGTATTCTGATGAACTTGAGATCGAAACCGAATTAGGGAAGGGGACGACCCTCAGGGCCGTCATCCTTTTAGGCCCTTCCGACGAGGAGGTGAACGACCTTTGCCCCACGGCATAAAGATCTCCGGCGAATCCTGCCGGGGATGCGTCAATTGCATCAAGGCTTGCCCTACCGAGGCCATGAGAGTGATCCACGGTCAATTGCACATTATCGATGAACGCTGCATCGCCTGTGGCGAATGCCTGAGGATATGCCGGCACAGGGCCATTTCACTGGAGGAGTCCGAATGGAATTCCATCGCCGCCGATAATCGCTCGATGCCCCTCGTGACCGACCCTGCGCTCTGCTCCCAGTTTTCCTGGCCCCCGGACCCCGCCATACTTAAAGATATCTTTATGGAAATAGGATTTGAACCAATATTCGAAGATACCGCCCTCGCCTTTGACCTCGCGGCTATGGCCCAGGCCCGGATCCTTGATGAGCACGATTCCCCTGAACTGCCTATGATATCGACCTATTGCCCTTCCGTCGTGAGGCTTATTCAGATCAGGTTCCCGGAGCTGATCCACAACCTTTCACCCGCCGAAACTCCCCTGGAGACCAGCGTCGACCTTTGGAGGACCCGTCATAACAGGTACGACATCCCATCCACCCTGGTGGCCCCGTGCCCCGCACGGATCACCATGGCTATCAGGCCTGTGGGGAGGGAAACCAGTTCCATTGACAACGTGGTCTCCACCGCCAGGGTGGCAAAGGAGATACTGTCGAAGAATTGTTCTCCTTCAAGGGAACCGGCCACTCCGGGAAAGGATTCCCGCTGGGTCCACTGGTCCGTGTCGGGTGGTGAGGCCGGCCATATCAGGATGTTCGAGAAAAGGCCCCTGAAGACCCTTGCCGTCTCCGGCTTGAGGAACGTCATCGGTATTTTGCAGGAGATAGAGCTTCGGAGGCTTAAAGGGGTCGACTTCATCGAGGCACGGATGTGCGATATGGGCTGCATAGGAGGGATAGCCAACGCCGAATCCCCCTTCCTCAGCAGGCTGAAAGTCGAGGATTACCCCTTTGCCAGGGAGATCGACAAGGAAGAAATGGCGATCCTGGAGGATCTTTACCAGGCCGGCGTTTGGAGACTGCAGCAGGAGATACTCCCGATCGAACAGATCCCCCTTGGCAAGGATATGGCGAAGGCCATGGAGAAGCTTTCTGAGCTCCAGTCGGTCTACGCCGAATTACCCCACCTCGATTGCGGGACCTGCGGCCGCCCTACCTGCAGGGTGATGGCCGAGGATATAGTCCGCGGCGAGGCTTCGCTGGATGATTGCATTTTCAGGCTGAGGAAAAGGATGGGTGACCTTTCCCAGGAACTCAATGAACTTTCCAAAAGATTTGTCCATACCATGACCCCGGAGGGGTAAGAATGAAAATACGTGACATACTGGAAAACCTGGAGGGGGTAACGATCCACGTGGCCGCCGGTGAAGATGCTGAGACCACCCGAGGATTCGTCGGTGACCTGCTTAGTTTTGTGATGGGTTCGGCACCGGAAAAAGCGTTGTGGGTGACCATTCAAAACCATGTAAATGTGGCCGCCGTCGCTCTTTTGAAGGAAGTCCCCCTGGTCCTCCTGGCATCGGGAAGGGCCCCTTCACCGGAATTGAGGGACCAGTGCCACCGGGAAGGGATCGCCCTGGCCTCCGTAGACATGGACTCCTTTGAGGTCTGCGGAAGGCTTTACGCCATGGGGGTACACAACTGACCCAGCTCATGGATCTCTATCGCATGGACCTGCACATCCATACAGTCCTCTCCCCCTGTGCGGAATTGGATATGGGGGCGCCCGATATTATTTCCCGTTGCCGAAAAGAGGACATCGACCTGATCGCTATAACCGACCACAACTCCGCTCTGAATTGCGAGGCCCTCGTAAAGGCCTCGTCAGGTTCGGGCGTAGAGGTCATCTGTGGATTGGAGGTTCAGTCCTCAGAAGATATTCATGTCCTCTGCCTGATGCCCGATCTCGGGAAGGCCCGGGCTTTCGAGGAATGGGTCAGGAAACGGCTACCCCCCTTCCGGAACATACCTGGAAAATTCGGGGACCAGATCGTCATCGACGAGGAAAACCACGTCATCGATGAATTCGAATTTCTTCTTGTGCAGGGCATCGATGCCACCGCCGATGAGATCATCGAGGAAACACGTTATTTTGGAGGCTTGAGCATTTTGGCCCACATTGACCGGCCGGCCTATTCCTACGTGGCTGTCCTCGGGATGATCCCAGAAAACCTTGAAGTTGACGCCGTGGAATTATCGGGCCGCCTGTCCGCTTCGGAGGCGCTACTTTGGCTTGAGAAAGCCGGCGAAAGGCCCGTGGTAAGGTCTTCCGACGCCCATACCCTAAAAGATATCAGTCAGACGAGAGCCACTACGGCGCTATTGGAAGAACCGTCCTTTTATGAGTTGGGACTTGCTCTTAAAGGTATCGACGGCCGGAGGGTGCTCTGGCCCTGGGGCCAGGACAACTACTGAGCCTCTCCTGGAGCTAAGGTCGGTCATGTAAGCGCATTTTGCATTTTAAAGTAACATCTTTTCAGAAATGTTTGCAATTTATCTATAAAGTGATACAATTCACTTAGCTTTATAATACTACCGGTCCTCAAAATTTCATTCAGGTGGTGGTCTTTGTGGCAAGGGTCCAGACTGCGGAGGTCGAGGAAAAAGTCAAGGAGATTATTGAACCCTGGAAAGGTAAGAAAGGTAGCCTGATACCCATCCTTCAGGAGGTCCAGCATGAGTTCGGATACCTTCGGGAGGACGCGATGGAAGTCATCTCGAAGGAACTCAGGATCCCCATGGCCGAGGCTTACGGAGTCGCGACCTTTTACGCCCAATTCCACCTTAAGCCCAGGGGGAGGCACGTGATCAGGGTGTGCCGAGGCACGGCCTGCCACGTCAGGGGGAGCCTCAGGATCCTGGACAGGGTTAAGGAAACCCTCAATGTAGGCGAACACGAAACCACCGACGATCTTCGTTTCACCCTCGAGCCTGTCGCCTGCCTCGGAGCCTGTGGCCTCGCCCCCGTGGTAATGATAGATGACACGACCTATGGAAGGCTTACTCCAGAAGGGATAAAGCCCATCCTAGACAAGTACGAGTAAGAACGGCGATGCTTCAGGACCTCTCCCAATACATTCTCGATATCGCGGAGAACTCTCTCAAGGCCGAAGCGTCACGGGTGGAGATAGAGGTCTTTGAAGACACCGGGGAGGAGTGGATAACGCTCAAGGTCTCGGACAACGGTAACGGCATGGATGAGGAACAGGTATCCTCGATAGAAAACCCCTTCTTCACCACCAGGACCGAGCGACGGGTCGGGCTGGGCATCCCCTTCCTGAAGCAGGCCTCGGATACCTGCGGCGGCCGTTTCGAGATCCGCTCCGAAAAAGGTAGAGGTACCGTTGTTGAAGCCAGCTTCAAAAGAGATTGCATCGACTGCCCTCCTCTCGGGGATATACCCGCCACGGTGATGACGCTCATGGTGGGATGGCCCGAGAGGGATTTTTTGTTCCGGTTCAACTTCGACGATGAACGTTTCGAGACAAGTACGGAAGAGTTGGTGCACGTATTGCAAGACAGGTCTCTGTTGGTCGCTCCGGAGGTCGCCTTGTGGATCTCCCGCTACATCGAACAGGGTATCTACCATCTCCGCACAGGGGGGAATGAAGGTTTTGAAGAAAATAACCAGTCTTGAGGATCTGAAGAAGATCAAGGAACAGTCGAAGGACCTCACTTCGGCCCGTTCCGGGGGGAAGACCAGGATCATCGTGGGAATGGGGACCTGCGGTATCGCCGCCGGGGCAAGGGAGGTCATGACCGCTGTCCTCCAAGAACTCGAAAAGAGGGGCCTCACAGATATTGCTGTAGAGACCACCGGCTGCATCGGGATGTGCCAAAAGGAACCCCTGGTGGACGTGATCCGCCCCGGCGAGCCCCGAACGACCTATGGTGAAGTAAGTCCTGGTGATGTGCCCAGGATAATTGTTGAACACATCGTCAACGGCAACATTGTCGAGGACAAGGTTGTCGGACAAACTGACTAGGGGGCTTTTAAGATGGCTTTGTATCGCGCCCACGTTCTGGTATGCAGGGGTACAGGTTGCACCGCTAGCGGGTCCGGGCCGCTTTATGAAACCTTCAAAGAGGAACTGGCCCGTCGGGGACTCGACAAAGAGGTCATGCTTGTCGAGACGGGTTGCCACGGCATGTGCGAGATGGGACCTATCGTCGTGGTCTACCCGGAGGGGTCCTTCTACTGCCGTGTTAAACCCGAGGATGTCCCCGAACTCGTTGAGGAGCACCTTTACAAAGGCCGCATTCTGCAGAGGCTGCTCTACACCACCCCCGACGTAGAAAAGATCAAGATCCCCCATTACAGAGATATTCCTTTTTACGGCAAGCAGCATAGGATCGTGCTGCGCAATTGCGGCTACATAAACCCCGACAATATCGAGGAATACATCGCCAGGGACGGGTACCAGGCCCTGGCCAAGGTCCTCCTGGAACTACCGGCGGAGGAGACGCTGGATATAGTGAAGAAGTCCGGCCTCAGGGGACGAGGAGGAGCCGGTTTCCCCACGGGCAGGAAATGGGAGTTCGCAAGGATGGCCCCCGGTGACAAGAAGTTCATCGTCTGCAACGCCGACGAGGGCGACCCGGGTGCTTTCATGGATCGGTCGGTTCTGGAGGGAGACCCCCATAGCGTCGTCGAGGGGATGCTCATCGGCGCCTACGTCATAGGTTCCGATGAAGGTTACATCTACTGCCGGGCCGAGTACCCCTTGGCCATCAAGCGCCTTAACACCGCCATTGAACAGGCCGAAGAGCTGGGCCTCATAGGCGATAACATCATGGGCACCGATTTTTCCTTCCACCTCCATATAAAGGAAGGCGCCGGGGCCTTTGTCTGCGGCGAGGAGACAGCCCTCATGGCCTCGATAGAGGGTAAACGGGGCATGCCCAACCCCCGCCCGCCCTTCCCAGCCAACTCGGGCCTCTGGGGAAAACCGACGAACATCAACAACGTCGAAACCTGGGCCAATATACCGCAGATAATACTCAACGGCGCGGATTGGTTCAGCAGCGTCGGGACGGAGACATCGAAGGGAACGAAGATCTTCGCCCTCACCGGTAAGGTCAACAATACGGGCCTCGTTGAGGCCCCCATGGGGATGACCCTCAGGGAGGTCATTTTCGATATCGGCGGCGGCATCCCGAACAACAAGAAATTCAAGGCCGTTCAACTCGGCGGACCCTCGGGGGGTTGCTTGCCCGAATCAATGCTCGACACCCCCGTTGATTACGAGTCAATAAACGCTACCGGCGCCATCATGGGTTCCGGCGGCATGGTCGTCACCGACGAGGATACCTGCATCGTGGATTTCGCGAAGTTCTTCCTCACCTTCGTCCAGAACGAATCCTGCGGCAAGTGTCCTTTCTGCAGGATTGGGACAAAGAGGATGCTGGAGATCCTGGAGCGGATCTGCGAAGGCAAGGGGAAATTGGAAGATCTGGATCTGCTGGAAGACCTCGCCCAAAAAGTCAAGGATGGGTCCCTCTGCGCACTGGGAGGGACGGCTCCCAACCCGGTCCAGACAACTATCAAGTACTTCCGTGACGAGTACATCGCGCACATCGTCGACAAGAAATGCCCGGCCAAGGTCTGCACAGCCCTTATCCACTACACTATCGACCCCGACAAGTGCATCGGGTGTACCCGTTGCGCCCGCGAATGCCCTGTCAAGGCGATAAGCGGAGAGGTAAAAAAACCGCATCTCATCGACCAGGACCTTTGCATCAAGTGCGGACGATGCATGGCCGTATGCCCGGTCAAGGCGATAAGCGTTGAATAAGGAGGATCTTTGGACAATGGATCGTGACGTAAAAGTAATCCTTAACGGGAAAGAGGTTTTCGGTTATCGGGGCCAAAAGATCCTGGAGCTTTGCGCCGAGAACGGCATAGAGATACCCACGTTATGCTACGACCCGCACTTGACCCTCCACGGTGGTTGCTCTCTATGCCTTGTCGAGGTCAAGGGCGCCAAGAACCTGGTCAGGGCTTGCGCCATGCCCATAAACAACGGCATGGAGATCCAGACCATGAACGACCGGGTATTCGGCGCCAGGCAACTGGCCCTTCAACTCCTCTTCTCGGACCACGTGGGCGACTGTCGCCCGCCGTGCCAGCTGGCCTGTCCCGCCAGGGGCGACGTCAAGGGCTACGTCAACTATGCCGCTGAAGGGGAGTTCCGGGCTTCCCTGGAAGCCCTCCACGAGAATATCACCCTGCCGGCCTCTATTGGCCGTATCTGTCCCGCCCCCTGCGAGGAAAAGTGCAGGAGAAACTTTGTTGATGAGGAACCTGTCTCGATCCGTGAGATCAAGCGGTTCATAGGAGATTGGGGCATCAGGACCGGAGACCTGGGCACAATACCAGAGATCAAGGAGAACGGAAAAAGGGTGGCCATCGTGGGTGGAGGCCCGGCCGGTCTTTCCGCGGCCTACTACCTGAGAAGGATGGGTTACGCCATCACCCTTTTTGACAAGGAATCGGCTCTCGGCGGGATGATGAGGTTCGGCATACCCGATTATCGTCTTCCCCAACCGGTCCTCCAGAAAGAGATCGACTGGATCATCGACCACGGGATCGAAACTAGGCTGGGCATGACCTTGGGCAAGGACGTGACCCTCGATGAATTAAGGAAAGATTACGATTCGGTCCTCCTGGCCTTTGGCTGCTGGAGGTCACTGCCGATGAGGGTGCCCGGGGAGGACCTGAAGGGGGTCCTGGGCGGGATCAATTTCCTTTACGAGGTTAATAATGGAAGAAAGGTCGACGTAGGAAAAAAGGTAGCCGTCATCGGGGGCGGTAACACCGCCATGGACGCGGCCCGTTGCGCTCTACGATCGGGAGCCGACAAGGTCTACGTGGTCTACCGGAGGACCCGCGACGAGATGCCCGCGGAAAAACTGGAGATCGACGAGGCCATGGAGGAGGACGTGGAGTTCATCTTCCTTGCCGCCCCAGTGGCCGTCGAAGGCGAAGGCAAGGTGGAGCGGCTGGTCTGCGAAAGGATGGAACTCGGCGAACCCGATGCCTCGGGTCGTAGGCGTCCCGTCCCGACGGGGGAACAGTTCACCCTTGAAGTGGACTCGGTGATCGCCGCCATAGGACAGGGTGCGGACTTTTCGCCCTTGCCCAAGGAGATGCACGACGGCAAAAGGATCGGCACGGACAAGCACTTCGCGACGCCCCTGGAAGGAGTCTTCGCCTGCGGCGACCTCAACACCGGGCCGGACATCGCCGTAGGCGCCATAGCCGAGGGCCACTGGGCAGCCGAATCCATCAACCACTTCCTCATGGAAGGCGTCCCCCACAGGCCCTTCGAATGCGACGTCGTCCGGGTCGACCTTGGCCCGGAAGATTTCCTGGACCGGGAAAAACAGCCCCAGGAACACCCCGTTCACTGTCCCGGTAACGTCCGCCTTTCCCGCCCCTTCGAGGAGTACAACCTTGGGCTCACGGAGGAGCAGGTGTTAAGGGACGGAAGCCGCTGCATGAAGTGCGGGTGCCCCGATGTCCATGAATGCAAGCTCAGGCGGTACGGGACGGAATACGAGGCCGATCCCGAGACCTTCTCCAAGGAGGAGTATTCGAGGCCACACAGGACCGTCGAGGCCAATAAATATTACCTCAGGGACATGGACAAGTGCATCGCCTGCGGCATATGCGTGAGAACCTGCAGCCAGCAGGCCATCTATAGCGCCATAGACTTCCAGCGCAGGGGCATGGATACTTTGATAGCGCCGGCCATGGACCGGAGCATCGAGGACTCCACCTGCGTCTTCTGCGGTCAGTGCGTGGAACTGTGCCCGACGGGAGCGCTGACGGAGAACTCGGTTCACGGCATCAGCCGCCCGTCCAAAACGCGGGTCGTCAAGACCATCTGCCCCTACTGCGGAGTAGGTTGCGAACTGGACATCCACGTGGACGAACTCACGGGCAAGATCTGGAACGTGAAGACCGACTACGACAGCGCCACCTCGATGAACGCGGGGAGATGCTGCGTGAAAGGCCGTTTCGGGTGGAGCTTCGTGCATAGCGATGACAGGCTGAAAAAGCCCCTGATAAAGGAAAAGGGTGTTTTCAGGGAGGCATCATGGGATGAAGCCCTGGGCCTGGTGGCCAAGAAGTTCACCGGCTTCAGGGATTCCAGCGGCCCCGACTCGGTGGCCTTCTTCTCCTCGGCACGCTGCACCAACGAGGAGAACTACCTGCTCCAGCGTTTCGCAAGGGAGGTGATGGGCACAAATAACATCGACCACTGTGCCCACCTCTGACACTCCGCTACTGTTGCGGGTCTCGGCGAGACCCTCGGAAGCGGAGCAATGACCAACGACTACGAGTCGATCAAGCACGCCGACGTGGCCCTGGTCATCGGGTCCAACACGACGGAGAATCACCCCGTCATCGGTTCATGGCTTAAGGAACAGCAGAAGAACGGCCGGACCAAGCTGATCGTCTGCGACCCTAGAAGCATCGAGCTCGACGACTATGCCGACATCAAGATCAGGCACCGTTCAGGAAGCGACGTAGCCCTTCTTAACGGGCTCATGAATGTAATCATCGCCGAAGGGTTACACGACAAGGAATTCATCGACAAGAACGTCGAGAACTTCGAGGAACTTAAGGCTCTTGTCGCGGAGTACACCCCCGCTAAGGTCACCGCCATCACCGGGGTGCCCGAAGAAACCCTGAAAGAGGCGGCTCGGCTCTATGCCCGTGGCCCAAATTCGGCGATCTTCTATACCATGGGCATCACCCAGCACCAGTACGGCACCAATAATGTAAAAACCGTGGCCGATCTCGCTCTGCTCTGCGGAATGCTCGGAAGGCCTGGCACGGGCGTCAACCCCTTGCGGGGCCAGAACAACGTCCAGGGCGCCTGTGACATGGGATGCCTGCCGGCGTCGCTCCCGGGCTACCTCGACATTGCCAAGAACCCCGAAAAAGCCGCCGAAAAAGTGAGGCAGATCTGGAGGGCCGAGCTTCCCACCTCCCCAGGCAGGACCATCGTCAAAGTCACCGACGGGCTCGCCAAGGGCGAGGTCAAGGGGCTGTTCATTATGGGAGAGAACCCCATGGTCAGCGATCCCAACACCAACCACGTCAAGGACGCTCTCGAAAAGGCGGAATTCCTCGTCGTCCAGGATATTTTCATGACCGAGACGGCCCAGCTGGCCGACGTGGTACTCCCGGCGGCTTGCTGGGCGGAAAAGGACGGCACCTTCACGAATACCTGCAGGGCCGTTCAAAGGATCCGCAAGGCCGTCGAGGCCCCCGGCGATGCCCGACCGGATTGGGAGATCATCGTCGACCTGGCCAAAGCCTGCGGGGCTGACTGGGACTTCCGTTCCCCCGAGGACGTGATGGAGGAGATAAGCAAGTTCGTGCCGCAGTACGGTGGTATCACTTACGACCGCCTGGACCACGGCCCCCTCATGTGGCCCTGCCCAGACAAGGATCACCCCGGGACACCGAACCTTTACACCACGGGTTTCCCCAGGGGGAAAGCCACCTTCGTGCCCTACGAGTGGAACCAGCCCCACGAATGGCCCGATGCCGAGTACCCCTTCCTGGCGACTACGGGAAGGACACTCTACCACTATCACACGGGTTCAATGACCAGGAGGACCCCCTCGGCGGAGTTCATCAAGTCGCTCTACGTGGAGATCAACCCCGAGGATGCGGCCGCCATCGGGGTCGACGAGGGGGACGATGTGAAGGTGACATCAAGGCGCGGGAGCGTGGTGGGTGAAACGAGGATCACCGACAGGGTCCCGCCGAAGATGGTGTTCGTTCCCTTCCATTTCGGCGAACAACCCGCCAATGTCCTGACGGCCTCGGTCTGGGACGAAACTTCCGAGACGCCGGCGTACAAGATCAACGCCGTCAAGGTCGAGAAAGCCTGAAATTAGCCCCAGGACCCACGATCAAAAAGGGGCGCGGGAAGTCCCTGCGCCCCTTTTTTCTTTCGGCCTCTTATAGGGCCGGCTATTCTATTCCTCGGTCTCCTGGACCTCGGCCTCGGCGATTATCTTTTTGGCGATATCGTGAGGCACTTCCTCGTAGTGGGAGAGTTCCATGGTGAAATTCCCGCGGCCGGAGGTCATGGATCTCAGGATGATCGCGTACCGGAACATCTCGGCCAGGGGGACCTGGGCCTTCACGACCTGAAGCCTCCCCCGGCTGTCTATACCCATGATCTTACCCCTACGGCTATTGAAATCCCCCATGACGTCCCCCAGATAATCCTCGGGCACCACTACTTCAACGTTCATTATCGGCTCAAGGAGGATGGGAGAGGCCTCGGACATGCCCTTTTTGAAAGCCATGGAGGCCGCTATCTTGAAGGCCATCTCCGACGAGTCGACTTCATGGTAAGAACCGAAGAAAAGGCTGGCCTTGAAGTCCACGGCCGGGTAACCGGCGAGAACCCCTTTGAGGAAGGCCTCTCGAAGCCCCTTTTCCACCGCAGGGATGTAGGACTTGGGAACAACCCCGCCGACGATCTTGTCCTCGAACTGGAAGCCCTCACCTCGGGCCAGGGGGGAAAATTCGATATGAACATCCCCGTATTGCCCCCTGCCGCCGGTCTGCTTTTTGTACTTGCCCTGGGCCTTAGAGGACTTCTTTATGGTCTCTCGGTAGGGCACCTTTGGCGTCTCGGTATCGAGCTCCACCCCGTACCGCTCCTTGATCTTTGAGAGCAAGACATCCAAGTGCAGGTCGCCCATGCCGGAGAGTATGCTGTCGTTGGTCTCAGGGTTTTTCTCAAAGTGAAGGGTCTGATCCTCTTCTAACATCTTGTTCAGGGCGTTGGCCAACTTGTCCTCGTCGGCCCTGCTCCTGGGCTTGACGGCAACGCTGAAAACAGGCTTGGGGAACTGGATGGCTGGGAATTCGAAGTTCACTCCCTTGACGCCAAGGGTGTCTCCCACGACGGTGCTGTGCAGCTTCGGTATGGCCACGATATCCCCCACCACTACCTCTTTCGCGTCCACCGATTCTTTGCCGCGCATAACCTTGAAAGAGCTGACCCTCTCGTCCTCATCCCGGGACACGTTGTAAAGAGGGTTCTCGCTGGTAGCGGAGCCGGAAAAGACCCTGATGAAGGAGAGTTTTCCCACGTAAGGGTCCACCATGACCTTGAAGCAGAAGGCTGAAAATTTTCCCGCCGGGTCGGGTTCTACCACGACCTCCGCGTCGCCCTGGAGAGCCACCCGGGGATGCGCTTCAAGGGGGCTCGGGAAAACCTCGGCTATTGCATCGAGCAACTGGTCGATCCCCACGTTGGATGTGCTGGCTCCCGGGATAACGGGAAAGAGCGTTCTTTCGCGGAAAGAACACCTCAGCGCCGGGATCAATTCTTCCGTGGAGAGCTGCTCGCCCTCCAGGTACCTCATCATGAGGTCGTCATCCGCCTCGACCACTCTCTCGATGAGAGCGTCCCTCGCCGCGGCCGCTTCATCGATCATCTCCGTGGGCACATCGGTCTCCTGGTACTCCTTGCTGCCGTCGCCCGTGTACATGAAAGCTTTCAGCCTCAGCACATCGACAACGCCCTTGAAAGCAGTTTCCTTGCCGATGGGAAGGAATAAAGGGACCGCCTTGTCGGAGAGGTAGTCCTGGATCTCCTTGAGGGTCCTCTGGAAATCAGCGTTCTCACGCTCCATCTTGCTTATGAAGAAAGCCATGGGCATCTTCATGTCTTCGCCGAATTCCCAGGCCTTCTCGGTCTGGACTTCGACGCCGTGAACGCCGCTGATCACCACTATGGTGGAATCGACAACCCTCATGGAAGATCTCAATTCCCCTATGAAATCTGCGTATCCGGGACAATCAAGGAGATAGATCAGCTTATCGGCGTGTTCTATCGTAAGAAGCGAGGAGTTGATCGATATCTGCCTCTTGTGTTCTTCGTTGCCGAAATCACTTACCGTGTTGCCATCCTCAACCTTGCCCATCCTGGTGGTTAGACCCGTATCAAAGGCGATAGCTTCGGCCAGGGCGGTCTTGCCGGAACCGCCATGGCCGGCCAGGGCCACGGTCCGTGTTTTACCGGGGTCATGAGCTGCCATTTAACGATACCTCCCTCAAGTGAGTAACAAAATTGATATATCCCTCCGGCTGAGCTTCGAGAAGATTTTTACAGCGGCTCCATAGCACGCAGGAATAATCTTAAGTGGCAGGGGCCGGGCCGTCAATGAGCGCCGGGGCCCTTCACTCCTTAAGTCCTTTCAACCGTGCAAGCTCTTCGTCGATCCCATTCGATACATCTTCAACGGGAGCCTGCCCCCTGATCTCCCTCATGACCAATCCCTGCAGGTATTTTCTTTTTTTCCCCGAGGGATCAGACCCGGAGAGGACCAGGGCTGTTTCTTCCGGGTGACCCTCTAGGACCTTCCTGACGGCTTCGATCAGCAGGTCACCCTTGACTCCTCCAGGAACGGTCCCGGCTTTCCTCATCGCTTCTTCGAGCCCCAGTCCCTCGCGGCCCATGATCTCCAGCACGTCCCGGGCGGCCGTATTGGACAGGGATCCCTCATCAACCTTCGCTAGAAGGCTTCCCAGTGACCTAGGGGTGAAGGGCAGCATTCCCGCCTCGAGACCGGTTTCGTTGAGGATCCGGAGGACCTCGGTCTTCACCCAGTTGGCCGCCGATCCCTTGCTCGCACCGTGGGCGACGGTCCCTTCCAGGAACTCGGCCAGGTCGAGTCGTTCCGAGAGGGTTGCCGAGTCCTCGGGGCTCAGGCCCCATTCGGCCTGGAAGCGCTCCCTTTTCTCCCAGGGGAGCTCTGGGAGGTCTCTTTCAACAGCGCGGACGAAACCGTCATCGATGGCAAGGGGCGGGAGGTCCGGCTCGGGGAAATAGCGGTAGTCCTGGGCTTGTTCCTTACCCCTCGTGCCCCTGGTGACACCCTTCGAGTCATCCCAGTGGCGTGTTTCACGGTGGACCAGGCCTCCCGACAGCAACACTTCACTCTGGCGGGAGATCTCATATTCGAGGGCCCTCTCCATGGCCCGGACCGAGTTGACGTTTTTGACCTCGACCCTGCCCCCCAGCCTCCCGTCGGGGCACTTCAGAGAAACGTTGACATCGACCCTTAGGGATCCCGATTCCATGTCGCCGTCGGAGGCGCCCAGGTACCTCACCAGCCGCCTCAGGGACAGGACATACTCCCTGGCCTCCATCGGAGTGGACATGTCCGGTTCGGAGACGATCTCCGCGAGGGGTATCCCAGCCCGGTTATAATCAACCCTGGTAATGGATGCACCGGAAAGCCTGCCATCGGGGGTTCCATGGATCAACTTGCCCGCGTCCTCCTCGAGGTGGAGTCGCGTGACGCCCACAGTTTTTCTCATCCCCCCTATGAAGATGGGCATGGCGCCCTTTTCGGCCAAGGGCAGCCCTAACTGGCTTACCTGGAAAGCCTTGGGAAGGTCGGGGTAAAAGTAGTGTTTCCTGTCGAACCTGGATACCTTTAAAACGGAACAACCCAGGGCCAGGGCGATCTTCACACCGAGTTGGACGGCCCTGGCGTTGAGCGAGGGAAGTGACCCAGGGAGGCCCAGGCAGACTGGACAGACGAAAGAGTTGGGCTCTTGCCCCACATAATCGGTCGGGCAGGGGCAGAAGAGCTTCGAATTTGTTGAAAGTTGAACGTGTACCTCCAGGCCTATGACGGTTTCAAATGCTGGGGTCATCAAAAGCACCTCCCGATGGCGACGGGGGGGCGCCCAAATTTTCCCTCGATCACGGCGGCGCATTCAATAAGCCGTTGATCCTGCCAACGGGGGGCTACTAACTGTACGCTCGTTGGGAGTCCGGACCTTTCCAGCCCGGTGAAGACCGTCATGCCGGGGAGTCCCGCGAGATTCACCGGCAGCGTGAAGAGATCGCTTTTGTACATCCCGACAGGATCACCGTCGAAATCCCCCTTTCTGAAGGGAAAGGAGGGTACGGTCGGCATGAGTATCACGTCGACGGAAGCGAAAATCCGGTCAAACTCGGCACAGATCTTTTTTCTCACCTTCAGCGCCGTCGTGTAAAAGGCATCATAATAGCCGGAACTGAGAACGAAAGAACCAGTGAGGATCCTTCTTTTTACTTCATCGCCAAAGCCTGCCCCCCTAGTGCGTTGCAACTGTGAGACGAAGTCCGGCCCGTCCTTCCTGAGGCCGTACCTGGTCCCGTCAAACCGGGCTAGGTTGGAACTGGCTTCGGCCGGGGAAATAATATAGTAGCAGGGCAACCCAAAGGTCACCGATTCCTCGAGCGAGACATCAGCCATGGTACAACCCGACTCACCCAGCGCCAGGGCCGCGTCCTCAATGGCCTTGGCGAGGGGCTGATCAAGGACGCCTTCCCGGAATTCCCGGACGATACCGACCCGCATCCCCCTTACGGAAGGGTTCAGAGCCCCTTCGGCGAACCGGGGGCGCCCTCTCTCGTTGCTGGTGGAGTCCCGGGGATCACGGCCGTAAATAACGTCCATTGTGAGGGCCATATCGACGACGCTCCTGGAGAAAGGCCCCACCTGGTCGAGGGAGGACGCAAAGGCGACCAGGCCCCATCGGCTGACGGCGCCATAGGTCGGTTTAAGGCCGTGGACCCCGCAGAAGGCCGCCGGCTGGCGTATGGATCCGCCCGTATCGCTACCAAGGGCGATAGGCACGTAGCCGGCCGCGACCGATGCGGCACTTCCACCGGAGCTCCCTCCCGGCACCCTGGAGAGGTCCCGTGGGTTAGACACGGGGCCGAAGCAGGAATGCTCGGAGGTACTTCCCATGGCGAACTCGTCCATGTTGGACTTACCCACAATGACCGATCCCGCTCTCTCCAGCATCTCTACCACGTCGGCATCGTAGGGAGGGTTCCAGTTTTCAAGCATCCTGCTTCCGCAAGTGGTCCTGACCCCCAGGGTGCATAGGTTGTCTTTCACGACGACCGGCACTCCCGCCAAAGGGCCCGGGTCGCCCCCGGAGGCGACTTGGCGGTCGATGAAGGCGGCTCTCTCAAGGGCCCGGTCCGCCATGACGGTGATAAGGGCGTTCAGTCGAGGTTCCTGGGCGGCGATCCTCTCCAGCGAGGCCGACACGACTTCCACAGCCGAACATTTCCGGCCGGCTACGGCGGAGGCGATAACGGCGGCATCCATGGGTTCAGATTTCATCGGCGACCTCCGCTCCGCCGATCGGCGGGACGATGAAAAAGGCGCCTTCTATCAAACCTCCGGCCTCGAGGGCCCTATCCCTGTTCTCCCAGCATACCTGCACATCTTCCCTAAAGGGGCAGGACGACCCGTCAAGGTTGAAAAAGGGATCCAAACCCTCGACGTCGCACATCTCAAGGCCTTGAAAGTGCCCGATCATCTCCTTGAAGAATTCAGCCATGGCTTCGGTTTTCTCATCCTCCAATTCGATCCCCGAAAGGGTTGCCGCCATTTTTATGGTCTTGTCATCGATCTCCATTTTATCCGGCCGTCGCCGGCCGCCGTCCCCTCCTTGCTTCGTCTAGCAGTTCGAGAAAGTCCTTTTCTTCGATCACCCTGACCCCGAGATTTTCGGCCTTCGCCAGCTTGCCGCCCGGGTTGGCCCCTTTCACTACGAAAGAAGTTCTCCTGCTGACCGAGGTAGGTGTCGCCCCCCCTAATTCCTTAACGATCTTCTCCGCTTCCTGCCGGGTCATCGCCTCGAGTTCCCCGGTGAAGACGAAACTCAAGCCGCCGAAGGGGCCGCCCTTTTCACCGCCGTGAGCCTCGGGGGTGGACATGGTCAGGCCGGCGGCCTTCAACCGTTCGAGGGTCCTTCGGTTTCGGGGGTCACTGAAGAAAGCCGCCACGGAAGAAGCTATGGTCGGGCCGATACCTTCGATGGATGCCAGGGCATCTTCACCGGAAGTACTCAACCTTTCGATATTCCCAAAGGCACCCGCCAGTATCTCGGCAACCCTGGGGCCGACGTACTTGATGCCCAGTGCGGACAGCAGGGCTGAAAAGGGTCTCTCCCTCGATAAATCGATGGAAGCGAGGATGGATGAGGCGGCTTTTTCTCCCAGGATCCTGGATGACTTGTCGCCCGTCAGCCTTATCGAGGCCAGGTCGTCCAGGGTCAGAGAGTAGATGTCCGCGAAGTCCTTGACGAGCCCCTCTTCAACCAGCTTCGCCAGCAACTTTTCCCCTAAACCCCCGATATCCATGCCGGTCCTGGAAGCGAAATACCTCAAGCCCTCCAGGACTTGGGCGGGGCAGGACCGGTTGACGCACCGCAGGGCCACTTCACCCGGGAGGGAGACCGCCGCCGAGCCGCAGACGGGGCATTGGGAGGGCATGCTGAAGGGCCGGGAACCAGCCTCCCGGGATCCGGGTTCAGGTCTTAGGACTTCCGGGATGATCTCACCGGCCTTGCGCACCCACACCATGTCCCCCTCGCGGATGTCCCTTTTGGCCACCTCGTCGGCGTTATGGAGACTCGCCCTTCGAACGACGGTCCCCGAGAGGCTCACCGGCTCAAGGACGGCGATCGGGGTCAATACCCCGGTCCTGCCCACCGATACCTCGATCCTGACGAGCTTCGTGAGCTTTTCCTCCGGTGGGAACTTGTAGGCTACAGCCCAGCGGGGAGCTTTGGCCGTGGCGCCCAGCTCCGGCCACGAGGTGAGATCGTCCACCTTGATGACGACGCCGTCGGTGACATAGGGGAGCGAAAACCTGCCGTCCCTCCATCGCTCTATATAGTCGAACACTTCCTCACTGCCCCGGCAGAGGCATTCAGTCCCCTGAACGGGAAAACCCTGTCCCCGCAGCCAGGAAAGGCACTGGTACTGGCTTTCGATCCCATGATCACCCGGTGATACCACCTGGTAAACGAAAAGGCTGAGTTTCCTTGACGCCGTGACGGCCGGGTCAAGCTGCCTCAAGCTGCCCGCCGCCGCGTTGCGGGGATTTGCGAAAAGGGGCAGGCCCTGCTCTTCCCTTTCAGCATTCAGGGCCACGAAATCACGGCTCTTGATCAAAACCTCGCCCCGGACCTCCAGCACCCCGTCGATCTTTTCCGCCAATCTCTTGGGAAGGTCGGGGATGGTCAGCAGGTTCCGGGTTATCACTTCACCGGTGTGCCCATCCCCCCGGGTCGCACCGAGGACGAATTCTCCGTCCTTGTAATGAAGAGAGACGGCCAGGCCGTCGATCTTGAGTTCGCAGCAAAGGGCTGGGGTGGTATCCCCTTTTGAGACCTTCCTGATGAAATCCTCCACGCCCTCCCTGTCGAAGGCGTTGTCCAGGCTGAGCATGGGCGATCCATGGATCACCTTGGCGAGGTCGGCCCTAGGTGCACCGCCCACAGTAACCGAAGGAGAATCGGGCGGGGGAGCCTCACCAAGCCGGGATTCCAGTTCCTTCAGTTCCCGGGAGAGGAGGTCGTACTGCGCGTCGGCTATCTCGGGAGAGTCCAGTTCATAGTAGAGGTAATTATGGTGCTTCAATTCCTCCCTCAGACGGCCGATCCTTTCCCTTATCTCCTTGTCGTCCAAAGAATCTCCCCTCGCTTCCAACCCTCAAGCCTTGGGCCTCATCGTCGGGAACAGGATCACGTCCCTGATGGAACGGGAATCGGTGAGGAACATGGTGAGCCTGTCGATGCCGATCCCGAGCCCCCCCGTTGGCGGAAGGCCGTATTCCAGGGCGTTGATATAATCCTCATCGAAAACATGGGCCTCGTCATCGCCGGCTTCCTTCTTTTTTAATTGATCCTGGAAGCGTTCTCTCTGGTCGAGGGGGTCATTCAGTTCGCTGAAAGCGTTGGCCACCTCGGAACCATTGATAAAAAGCTCAAACCGGTTCGTGAAATCGGGGTTCTCCGGGTTTTTCTTGGCGAGGGGAGAGACCTCCGTGGGAAGCCCCAGGACGAAGGTGGGCTGGATGAGGTTTCCCTCGACGAACTCCTCGAAGAGTTTCGTCAGGATCACGAACCTGCTTTCGCCCCCCTCGACGTCAACCCCTTTCGCCCTGGCAAATTCACGGGCCTTCTCATCGTCACCCGGGCCGAACCCGCCGATGTCGAAACCCGTCGCCTCCCTCACCAGTTCAGCCATGGTGGCTCGCCTGAAAGGCGGGTGGAAGCTTATGGGCGTGCCCTGGTAGACCACGTCCCTTGAACCGACGGCGTCGGCCGACGCGACGATCAGTTCCTCCGTCAGATCCATTATGTCCTGGTAATCGGCATAGGCCCAATAAACCTCCATCGAGGTGAACTCGGGGTTATGCATCGTATCTATCCCCTCGTTGCGGAAGTTCTTGCCTATCTCGTAGACCCGCCCCAGCATGCCTACGATGAGTCTCTTGAGGTAAAGCTCCGTGGCGATCCTCAGGTACATGTTTATACCCAGCGCGTTATGAAAGGTCTGGAAGGGCCGGGCGTTGGCCCCGCCGGCAAGGGTGGCAAGGATAGGTGTCTCGACTTCCAGGGTCCCATGGTCTTCCAGGACTTTCCTGAAGGTTGAAACGATCTTGGCTCTCTTCCGAAAGGTCTCACGGACCTCGGGGTTGGCGATCAAGTCAACGTACCTCTGGCGATACCTGATCTCCGTCTCCTTGAGGCCGTGCCACTTCTCGGGGAGCGGGCGGAGGGCCTTGGCCAGGAGGACGCACCGGGTGACGAGGATGGACAGTTCGCCCCTCTTCGTCCTGAAGGGATGCCCCACCACTCCCAGCATGTCGCCCGTATCGACCCATTTCTTGAAGAAGGCGTATTCTTCCTCGCCCAGGGCGTCCACCTGGAAGTAAAGCTGCATGCTCGAGGTCTCATCGGCGAGATCGGCGAAAGTGGCCTTGCCGTGCCTCCTGATGATCATGAGGCGGCCGGCGGTCACGATCTCCGTGTCATCCTTCTCATCTTCCACGAGGTGTCCGAAGTTTTCACGGACAAAGTCGAGGGTGTGTTTTTTTATCCACTTTTCGTGGGCAAAGGGGTCATACCCCTCATCCTCCCGGAGTCTCAGCAGTTTCTCCGTGCGCTGTCGGAGGATCTCATCCTCTTGCACGTCGGTGCTTTCAGGAAACCTCTCTTCTGTCACAAAACTCGCTCCTTTCTGGTGATGATCTCCACTCCTCGAAGGCCCCGCACATTCCCTGCCAGTCAGAGGCGGCCGATAGGGTCCTCCTGAACCGCGAAGCTCCGTTAAACCCTCTAAACATACCCGAGAGTAATCGCTTGAGCAAGACAAGGGCGGCCTTTTCCCCCTCTTCCTGGAGCATCCTTTCCCCCAGGGAGATCATCAGGCCCACCCTTGGGCCGACCTCAAGAACCAACATCCGCTCCTTCGCGGGGAAACCGCAGCGATGGAGGGTCTGCGGTATCAGGAGGGGATCCTTCAGGGCTCCCCGGGCGACGAAAACGGCCGAACAGCCTTCTTTCAACAATCCCAGGACGTCGTCGATGGAAAAGACATCGCCGCTTGCGGCTATCATGCCGGGGAAGGCCTTGGCGGAGCGGACGACGGCGTCTTTATCCGCCCGACCCTCGTACTTCTGTGCCGGCGTTCGACCATGAATACAGACATGGGAAGCACCCGCCTCCAGCAGCATCCCCGAAAAAGACAGGGTATCCATCGAGGAGGCGGGAGGCGGCTTCCTGATCTTCGCCCAAACGGGGAGTCCCAGGGGCGTCAAGGCCCTTACCATAGCGGCAGCCGTCTTCGGCCGTTCCAGGAGGCTTGAACCCGCGCCCCTTCTTGTCACTTTAGGCATGGGACAAGCCATGTTGATGCTTATGGCCTCAAAGGAAGAGCAACCTAAAGACCTCCGGGCACCTTCAAGAAGGGTTGTCTCGTCCGGCGCGAACAACTGGAGTACCAGTGGGCCCTCCCCTTCGATCCTTCTTAACATGGAGAAGGTTTTTCGACTTCCATGGGCTAGTCCGGCACAGCTTATCATTTCGGTGTGGGCCAAGCCTGCCCCCAGACTTTTGAAAAAAAGCCTTACCGACGGGGTCGTTATTCCCGCCAAGGGTGCCAGCCATACAGGATTTTTCACATCCACACCGCCCACCCTTGCTGGGAAAGAACCGGCATCGAAAGAGATCTCAGATCACACCCCTATTCCTCTCGTAGACCATTCTCAAGCCTTCGAGGGTCAGCCACGGTTCGACCGCGGTGATCGTTCGTGATATGGGCGCTATTATATCGGCTTGCCCCCCGGTGGCGATGACCTTGAGCTCTTCCCCCAGTTCACTCCTCATCCTTTCCACCAGGGAATCCACCATTCCCGCGAAGCCGTACAGGAATCCGGACTGCATGGAATCCCTGGTATTCCTCCCGATGACGCTTTTGGGCAGGTCAAAGGATACCTTAGGCAATTTCGCCGCCTTCCCGAACAGGGCCTCCATGCTGATCACCAGCCCCGGCGCTATGGCCCCTCCTAGGTATTCTCCGCGAGATGATAGGGCATCGACGGTGATGGCTGTCCCGAAGTCCACCACCAGCAAGGGGAAACCGAAGAGTTCTATTCCGGCTACGGCGTTCACCAGGCGGTCGGCCCCCACTTCGGCGATGTTCTCATACAAAACAGGTATGCCGAAATCCGAACGGTTGGTGACCTTGAGGCATTCCACCGAGAGGTAACGCCGGAAGCACTCCTCCCAGGGGGCATCGAGGGGGGGAACCACGCTGCAAAAGGCGGCCCCGGATATCTCGGCAGGCCTTATTCCGGCGAGGGCCAGCAAGTTGAAAAGGCAGATCGCCAGTTCATCGGAGGTATGCCTTTCAGAGACGAGCCTCCAACGCTGGACGAGTTTTTCCCCGTCGGAAACGCCGAGGACCGTGTTGGTGTTTCCGATATCCACGACCAGGAGCATGAAATCACCTCCTAAAAGTGCCGCTTGACTTGGCCCCTTTCTAGAGCAAAGCCAGGAATAAGGCAATAGGGATCGCGAAAAGGGCTGCGTGAAGCCTTCGGAAACCCAGGCCGGCGAGGACCAGGTAAGCCGTCAGCGCTACCCCGGAAAAGGAGAGCAAGTCTGAATAGGGGGCTTCCCAGGACAGTAGTGAAGCGGCCAGGTCCGCGAACTTACCCCAAGCATAATAAAGTCCCTCGCCTGCTTCGGCCAGAATCCAGCCTCCTGGTATACCCGCCAGGGACGGGACCGCGAGGAAAAAGGACAGCGGTAAAAGGACAGTGAACACCGGGACAGCCAGGAAATTAATTATCATGCCGGCGACCGGCACTGAACCGAAAACTCCCGTCACCATTCCAGCGGTAGCCAGCCAGAGCAGGACCGGCGCCGCTATCCGTCCCCCTCTCCCTCCACCGCTGAAAAGGCAGGAAAGGATCAGCGCTGCCGTCATTGACAGCCTCCAGCCCAGGTCCCAGAAGAACCAGGGACGCCAGAAGAGAAGGAACAAACCCGCCACCGAAACAGCGTTCAGCGTCGATGAAGGTCTCCCAAGCCATTTTCCGATGAAACCGGCCTGGATCATGAGAGCGGCCCGCAACGCGCTTGCTGAGGCCCCCGCGCAAAGGACGTAGAGCCACATGACCAGCGACGCCGCCGGTATCCTGAACGGGCCGGCGGGAATGAGGAGGAAGATGACCAGGACGACCATGCCCGTATGAAGACCCGAGACCGCCAGAAGGTGAGAGGTGCCCCAGGCGGAGTGCCTCTCCGCCAGGTCCGGGTCCCTCCCGCCGAGGAGTGCCGCGAGGAGATGACCCCTCATTAGCGGGGGCAAATTCATCAGGATCCTTTCCCTCAGGGCCCTTCTGAGACCCAGGATCCCGGCCCGGCTTTCCCCGATCAACTGGACATCGGGGCGCCTGATCTTGCCTACGGCGCCCTTGGCCTTCCAGAACCTGGCTTCGTCGAAGTCTCCTTCCTTCGCTGCCTTTTCCAGGGGTTGGGCCGATCCGTCGACCCGGACCCGATCACCCTCCAGGAACAGAGAGGAGGGCGGCAAGTGTCCCACGTACTTGCCACCCGGGGTGTCGACGAGGATTACTCTTCCCCTCCCCCACGGCCTTTCATAGAGTACCGTCCCGGTGGAAGAAAGATGAAAAGGCTCAAGATCCGCCCGGTGGACGCGGGAGATGAGTGTCACGGCGCCGGCGAAGGTGAAAAGGACCACCAAAAGGAAGACCGCCGCTCCACCTGGTGGGATCCCATCGAGAGAACCGGCCAGCACGATGAACATTGCGGCTAAAAGTGCCGCCCCGAGCGAGACAAGGAGCGGAGCTCCCTTCGCGTCAAGGAAGAGAAGAAGGCAGTTGGCCGCGAGCGCCACGAAGGCAGGCGCCCCGGCCAAGGGTCCTAGGGGGATACCGTTACCAGGTCCCTGATCGCCGACAGTTTCTTTTCCCCTATTCCCTTCACTGAAAGGAGATCCTCCACGCTGGAAAATCTTCCCCGCTCCTCTCTATGCCTGATGATCTCCCCGGCGAGCTTGGGCCCGATGCCGGGGAGGGATTCCAAGGCGGCAGCGCCGGCCTTGTTAATATCGATGAGACCGACGGGCTGCCCCTGGGAGCCGCCGCCTTGGTAGGCGGGGGGAGGACCCGGAGCATCTACCTTGCGCGGGACATGGACGTGGATCCCGTCAAAGAGGGGCAGTGCCATGTTGAAGGCTTCCGGATCGGCTTCGGAGCTGAGGCCCCCGGCCTGTTCGACCGCCTGGTAAACCCTGGTCCCGCCAGGTAGCCTGTAGACGCCAGGCCTCATGACGGCTCCAGTGATATAAATGACCCATCCTTCTTGCAAGACGTCTTCCCCTCGTTGGTCCGGGTTGAGGGCATCCTTCGAGGGCGAGGCCTCCGTCACGGAGTGGGGGGCGGGTCCTGCCACTTGGCCCGAGGGCCTACTGTCCCATCGGCCCGAAAATAGCGAAACCAGCAACCCTGCCAGGACGAGGCACACTACCCCTCCCGCCAGAAGGAACAGACCTCGCCTGGTGCCGGGGATCTCCATGGGTTCTCATCACCTCCGGGGGTCATCCTGTCTATCCGGCACCGGTTCACCGACGAGATGCCAGTTCCCGGCACCGGTGACCTTAACCTTGGCGAAAAGACCCATCATGGCAGGGTCACCGGGGAAAAGAACCACCTTGTCGGAAGGCGTCCTTCCCTGTAAGAGCCCTTCTCCTTTGGGCGCAGGACCATCGACTAGAACGGTGAAGGTCTTCCCTACCTGGTCCTGGTTGATCTCGCGGGCGATCACAGCCTGGACGGCGTTGATCTCCTTCAACCTTCTCCGTTTCTCCGACGCTTCCACCTGGTGTTCCATTCGAGCCGCCGGAGTCCCCTCACGGGGTGAGAAGGCCGCGGTATGGACCAGGTCGAACCGAAATCGTTCGACAGCCTTAACCGATCCATGAAAGTCCTCCAGGGTCTCCCCCGGGAAACCCACAATGAGATCGCTGGTAACGGCCGCTTCGCGAAGGCCCGACCTTATCATTTCGATTATCTCGGCGTATCCTTCAACGGTGTAGCCTCTGTTCATAGCCTGCAGGATCCGGTCGCTGCCCGACTGTATGGGTAGGTTTATAGCGGTGCAGATATTCTCATGCTCCGCCATGACCTCAACCACATCCCTAGTCAGATCCCTGGGGTGGGAGGTGGCATACCTCAACCTCTCCACTCCCTTGATCATGGCTACATCCCTGAGAAGGTTTGAGAAGACATAGCCGTTGCGGAAATCCTTTCCGTAAGTGTTGACGTTTTGGCCGATCAGGGTTATCTCCCTGACGCCGTCGGCTACAAGGCGTTCCACCTCGCGGAAAATATCGTCGGGGTTTCTTGAGACGAATCGTCCCCTCACGTAGGGCACAATACAATAGGTGCAAAAATTATCGCACCCATGGGCGATCGTAATGAAGGCCTTCCACCGATTGGAACGGACCAGGGGCGCTTCAGGCAAATCATCGAGGACGGTCCGGTCCTCGTCGAGGAGTACTGCCGCCTTGCCGGTTTCCATGACCCTTTGCAGCGCGGCCGGGAGCCTCCCCAGGCTCCGGGGTCCGCCAATGAGCTTCACCGAGGTGAAACGTTTGAGCAAAAGGGGACCCACCCTCTGGGCCATGCATCCCACTACGGCGATGGTCGGACCTCCCTGGGGGGAAGTCAGCCTTCCTATGTCGCTCCAGACCTTCTGCTCGGCCTTGTCTCGGATGCTGCATGTGACGAAGAGGACAACTTCGGCAGCTTCTTCGGACGTCTCCACCCAGCCCCGTGACGTCAGGGCCGTTCTGATCCTGTCCGCATCGTAGACATTCATCTGGCACCCGTAAACGTTGACGCAAAAACGATACAAGTCGCGGCCTCCATGTACAATAGTATCCGTGGGGGGGTGCTCTCCACCACGAAATGATACCACCTTGGCGCCCGTGAACGGGAAAGGAGTCAGGAACCATGCTCCGAAGAAGAATGACCAGGAGGGTCTTGGCGGCACTGTCTTTTTCTTTGGCCCTGACGGCCTCAACAGGGTGGGCCGCGGGAGATCCCGACCTCCTACCGGATATCCTCGGATGGTACGCGGGCTCCCAAGCATCCGAGGAATATGAAACGCCCACGGAACAGCTCGGCTGCAGGTTGGAAAGGCTTTACAGGAGGCAGGCCGATAACCACTCGATCCTCGTTGTCTGGGTGAGAGGACCGGGCACCCTCTGGCAAGGATTTCCCGAGGGGGAGGTTAGCGCTGACGACGGACCCATTGGTTCGGGGGCCACTTACAGCACCCTGGAGATAGGTGGTCATCGGGCTGTCCTTGAGTGCCACCCCCTTACGGGGAGGGCCCTTTCGGTCGCAATAGCCCCGGACTCCACCCTCACCTTCGAGACAGACTTCGAGGATGTCGAACTGGAAGCCTTCGCCTTGGCCTTCCTGGAACAGCTTGGTGACCCGGGTGAAAGGTGAAGGCGAAATACCCTAGGATCTACCGAACCACTTCTTACCTAGATCATGCAGGTAGCCCTCGGCTGACAACGCTTCGAGGGCATCGTTGACCCCCTCCAGGAGTTCCCCGTCGATTTTCCTGACGGCGAAGCCCATCGCTTCAGCGGTGATACGCCCGGAGAAGGCCACCATGAGCCCCTCTCCAAGGACTGGGTCATCGGCCAGGTACCTTTCGACGGAGACGCCGTCCATGAACGAGGCGTCGGCTCCTCTCTCCAAGACCCTCCTGAGGGCTTCCCCTGCACGCTGGAACCGGAGGATTTCCACTCCGCCCATGGATGTCAAGTACTCATCCTGTATGGTCCCCGCCTGCACAGTGACCTTCCTGCCCTTGAGTCGATCGGGATCCCCCGGCCAGGCCTCCCCTTTCCTGGTGACGATGGCGTCGTGAGAAAAGAAGTACGGCCTGGAAAAATCGGCCCTTTTCAACCGCCCTGGTGTGACGCTAAGGCCGGCGGCGATCATGTCGATCTTCCCGGCGGAAAGGGCGGGAAGCAAGGCGTCGAAGGCCATGTCGACGAAGACGGCCTTCTTGTTCAACCTGGAAGCCACGGCCCTGGCGAGGTCCACGTCGAATCCAGCCAGATTCCCGGTATCGTCCCGAAAAGCGAAGGGAGGGAATGAAGATTCGGTCCCGATTCGTAAAATTTCCCCCTGGGTGTCGGAGGCCGCGGCGGACCCGCAAAGGAACAGTGCTGCAGTGAGGACCAATATCACCCTGAAACCTTTTTTCATCGGTTGACCAAACCTCCTGAAAAACCTGACTTCCCCGAAGGAGAGGCCAAGTAGGCCGCCAACGGAAACGGCCCTGGTCGGAGCCGCTGCGACATCATCCGGTGATAAAGCCTCACCGGCCGTTGGAATACTCCCGACCCTTCCGCGAGGCGAAGGGCCCGTTCTATCGTCAGGATCCGGACCGGAAACCGCGACGTGGTGTCCGTCAAATAATGGGGGGATACTGCAAAAAGGCCGGGAGGCCTCAGGGCCTCCCGGGTGATCCCTTCCAGTAAAGCCCCTTTTAGTCGATCGGTTCGAACATATCCTTGGGGACACCACAGACCGGGCAGACCCAATCATCGGGAAGGTCTTCGAAAGCGACACCTGGTTCGATCCCTCCATCAGGGTCTCCGACTGCGGGGTCGTACACGTAACCACAGACAGTACACAGGTATTTCTTCATCATTCTTCCCCCTTTGACGGAATCTCTTTGACTGCGGTTCTTCCGATTATAAGAGGGCTTACGGTAAAATACAACGCAGAGAGAAAAACGGGAGGTGTGGTTTTGCTTCTGATCACCGGCGGTGCTGGCTACATTGGAAGTCACGTCGTCCACGGGCTCCTCGACCGTGGACGGGAAGTACTGGTCCTGGACAATCTCAGCCGAGGTCATGAAGAACTGGTCGGCAAGGCCCTCTTCGAGGTGTGCGACCTGAGGGACCTTGCCCAGGTGAGGAAGGTCTTGGGTAAGTACCCTATCGACGGAGTATTTCATTTCGCTTCCCTGAGCCTGGTGGGCGATTCCATGTCGGACCCTCACTCTTATTATCGTAATAACATAGGGGGGACCATGAATATGATCACCGCCATGCTCGAGGCCGGTATCGAAAGGATCGTTTTCTCCTCCAGCGCCGCCGTTTACGGGGAACCGAGGGTCATGCCCATAAGGGAAGATGCCCCTAAAGCCCCTACCAATCCCTATGGGGAGACAAAGCTGTTCATCGAATCCATGCTCCGGAGATCCTCCGAGGCCTACGGGATAAAAAGCGTCTCCCTGAGGTACTTCAACGCAGCTGGTGCCGACCCCAAGGGGAGGACCGGGGAGGACCACGATCCCGAGACCCACCTGGTGCCCCTGGCCCTGGACGCCGTCCTTGGAAAGGTCGAGGCGCTGACCGTCTACGGCAACGACTACCCCACCCATGACGGGACCTGCATCAGGGATTACGTTCACGTGAGCGACCTTGCCGACGCCCATATCGTGGCTCTGGAGGGCCTGGAAAAGGGGAACCTCGGGTGCGAGGCTTTTAACCTGGGGAACGGAAAGGGCTTTTCGGTGCTGGAGATCGTATCGGCGGTTCGCTCTGTCACGGGCAGAGGGTTCCCACTCAAGTTCGCCGCGAGGAGACCCGGCGACCCCGCCGTCCTCGTGGCGTCTTCCACCAGGGCGGAAAGGGAGCTGGGGTGGAAGCGCCGCTTCACCGACATCGACGAGATCATAGAGACGGCCTGGAAATGGCACCAGAAGAGGTTCAGAGGTGGGCGCCGGCCTTGAAGACCTTTCTCTCCAGGGAGGAAGTCAGGCACAGGGTCCTTTCGGCGGAGACGTAGAAATCGTCCTCCAGCCTCACGCCGCCCTTGCCGGGGAAATAAATTCCGGGTTCAACGGTGACCACATCACCTGCGGCGATCACATCGCCCGAGCGGGGCGACAGCGTCGGCGGTTCGTGAAGTTCGAGGCCCAAGCCGTGCCCGAGCCCATGGATAAAGAGGCCGCCGAAACCGGCCCTTTCGATGACTTTCCTGGCGGCCGCATCGATCTCCGAGGCCTGCCTCCCCGGTTCAAGGAGTGCAATGGCTTCGGACTGCGCCTCGGAGAGCAGTTCGTGGGCATCCCGCACCCATTGCGGCGGCTCACCGGGGGAGAAGGTCCTGGTTATATCGCTTAGGTAACTCCTGTGCCTTGCGCCGAAGTCGACGAGCACGTTCTCGCCAACCTCGATAACCTTCTCTCCAGGTCTCCCGTGGGGCAAGGCGCTCCTCGCCCCCGAAGCGACGATAAAATCCTGCCCGCCCCACCCCCCTTCGGCCCCTTTCAAGCGCATCTCGTACTCCAGCCTGGCCGCGATCATGCTCTCGGTCATGCCGGAAAGGAAGAATGAAAGGGTTTCGTGAAAGGCGTCGGCGGCGATCCGGGCCGCTTCTTCCATGGCCTTCGCCTCTTGGTGGTCCTTCTTTCTCCTGATGGCTGAAAACTCGGCCGTGAGGTCGACCAGTTCCTTTCTCAAGCCTTTAAGCCCATCGTGTATATCACAGGTGACCCGCCGCGCCTGGAAGCCCAGGCTGCTTACTCCTGGCCTGGACGACAATTCTCTCTCCACGGCTTCCAGGATGGAGCCGGGTCCCTGGTCCACGACGGTGAGGTCCGTCTGCTCCGAGGCCTGTTCCAGGTACCTCCCGTCGGTGATCAAGAGGACCTCTCCGTCCAAAATGAGAAGGGCGGAGCTCGAACCCCGGAAACCGGAGAGGTGGAAGCAGGTTTCCCAGTTGTACCCCTCCCGAACCAGGACCAAGGCGGCATCGACACCCCTGGGCTTCATAAGCCGCCTCAGGGACGCCAACCTCTCCTCAAAGCGTTCACGGGCGGGCTCTTTCATGAAAGGGACCTCCCTTCGGCCAGGAGGCCCCAGAGCTCCTCCTTCGTCTCGACGGGGACGTCCCCCTCGCCCCGGACCATCTCACCTATCACCGAGCAGGCTATCCCTGTTCCCTCCAGGGCCTCCAGGGCTTCATCCAGGAACCTTCGGGGGATCACCGCCACGAGGACACCCGATGAGATAAGCCTCAAGGGGTCAAAACCGAGGCACTCCGAGCAGGACAGGGTGAGCCGGTCAACGGGGACCGCCTCCCTGTCCAGGGAGACTCCCAGGCCGCTAAGGCGGGCGATCTCTCCCAGGCCGCCGAGGAATCCTCCCTCGGTGGGATCATGCATGAAGACGGCCCATTCCCTCAAGATTCTCGATTCAGGGAGCACGTCCAGCGAGGCCGACCATTGGAGGATCCCGTCGATCTCCTGGTCCGAGATGCATCGGCGGAGGAGTTCCCTGCGGTCGTTGGCGAGGATGCACATCCCCTCTATGCCAACATGCTTGGTCATCACTACGGCATCGCCGGGGGCGATGTCCCTCGCGGAAAGGACCCTCTCAGCCATTCCCATCATGGTCGCGCAGAGCACCGGGTGGTCGTACCGGTCATTTATTTCCGTGTGCCCCCCTACCACGGCGATCCCGGCTTCCTGGCACGCTTCATGGATCTCTTCAACGAGGGAAGTGATCTCTTTCGGCGTTGACCCCTTGGGGAAGATCAGGGTGGAGATCAAAAAGGCCGGGTCGCCGCCCTTGGAGGCGATGTCGTTGGAATTGACTACAACCAGGAGCCTTCCAGCCCCACGATCGGCCCCTACGATGGGGTCCGAGGCGACCACCAGGTACTTCCCCGCGGGCCACCGGATCACGGCCGCGTCCTCTCCAACGGCGGGCCCGACAAGGACCTCGTCCCTTTTGGCACCGCCGTAGGCCAGTACGGCCTTTTCCAGGATCTCCGGCGCCAGCTTCCCCGAAGCGGGCTCCCTGTTCGCCATCGCCTTATCACTCCTATCCTTCGTCCCTGATGCTCATGACGCAGCCGCAGTAGCGCTGCCTGTAAAGCCCCAAACGGCGGCTTCTTTCGACAGAAAGTTTGAACCCGCTTTTTTTTCTCCAAACCCTGAACGCCCAATGAAGGCAGTGCTCCCGGCAGACCTCGGCGCCGATCCTTTCGATGAGGGCTACATCCTTGTGAGGGCTTATCGTAAGGGTGGTCGACAAGGTACCGATGCCCAGGGAAACGGCCCAATCCGCGGCGGCGGCCAATTGGGCCCGGAAACAGAGCGGACACCTTTCGCCGCCCTCCGGGGCCAAGAGGTGCCCCCTTACCGCCTCCAGCCACCGGAGCGGTTCGTAGGACCCTATTACGCGATTGCTCCCCAGGGCCCGGGAAAGGGTTTCCACGTCACGCGCCCTTCTTCTGAACTCGGAGTAGGGGTGAATATTGGAGCCAAAAAAGAAACCCGTCACCCTGTGCCCCTCTTCGATCAGCCTTTGCCAGGGGACCGTGGCATCAGGAGCGCAGCAGACGTGCAGGAGGATATCGCGGCTCAATCGGGGTCGTCGCCTCCATCGGGATCGAGGTCAGGGGGACCCAGGACATTCGAGGCGAAAACCAGGTACCCCGTATGGCCGATCATGGTGTCCTCGGGGCGGATCCTCCTGCTGTTGGTCTTGTAATACCGGAGGAGTATCTCCGAAACCTGGACGTCGAAGAAAAAGTGATCCTTGAGCCCGTCCAGGGTTTTTTCCACCTGGTTCACCGTGGGAACCAGGACGCCCAGCCTGTTTCCCGGTGCAAGGGTTTCCTTCACCCTGCCGAGGTAATCCCAGGGGTTGGGGACGTCGAGGAAAAGGGCGTCAACTCCGCGCTCGTCGAAGCCTTCGGCGATATCCCTGACCTTGAAATCCACGCGATGGGCGACTCCCCATTTTTCGCAGTTGCGCCGAGCCAGCAGCGAGTACTCCTCTTTTTTCTCGTAGGAGACGACCCTTCCAGCGTCGCCGACGAAGTGGGCCAGCACTGAAGTAAAGCCCCCCGAACCGGTGCCGCATTCCACGACCAGCGCCCCGGGGCCGATGTTCAGGGAAATAAGGATGAAGCCCGTATCCTTGGGGTAAAGGATCTGGGTCATTCGCCGGACCCTTCGGCTGTACTCCTGGATATTCGGACGCAAAAGGCAGAAGGGTTTGCCCATGTTGGTATAAGCCCAACTCCCGAAGGGCTTACCGACGATATCATCATGCAGGAGCTGGCCAAGGCGTGAATCCTGCCTGCCGCCGAGCGTCGCCTTGATGATGAAGCTGTCGCCCTTGGGCGGGGCCCACAGGAAGACCAGGTCGCCGGCCCTGATGAACTCTTCCATATTCTCTCTCCTCGGCATCAGTGAAGCATCGGGTCCTCAGGTGCCCCCTCCGCCGAAGTGTATTGTACATCAGTCGTGAAGCATATAAAAAACGGGAGCGCTCCTTGCACCCCCGTTCTTGCATCATTGACTTTAAAATTCAGAATCTCCTCTCCCACCTGAGCCTGAAACCCCGCTCCGGGCCGTAATAGTGCCATCCGGCCGAGTTGTAGGTGTATTTCTCGTCCAGAAGATTATTACAGAAAAGGGATATCCTGTTGTCTCCCGAATCCCATGAGATCCCGAGATCCACAAGGATATAATCCCCGGCATCCCAAGAGTACCAACCTGCATCCCCTGCACGGTTACCTGCCCACGATACGTCAAGGATCGCTTCCCAGGGGCCGCTGCAATACTTCAAGGCCCCTCCGACCTCCCATTCCGGTATGCCGTAGCTCCTTACCCAGGGTGACGAGGGGTCTTGCTTCTCTTCGGGATTCTGCCAGGTCCCCTTGAAAGAAAAAACCCATTGTTTACTTAGTTCCCAATTTTTCGAGATCTCAACCCCGTAGGTTCGAAAATTTGCAAGGTTAAGATAGGTATATTTGAAGATCGCGGGATCGTAGACCGATTTGATCTTGTCTTCAAGAGCCGTGTAAAAAACCCCCGCGCTCCAGGAATACTGGTCCAGGCCCTTGATCCCCGCCTCGTAGCTCCAGCCCTTTTCGGGCTTCAGGTCCGGATTGCCCGCCGTCCAGGCGCCTTCGGCGTACATCTCGTAAAAACTGGGCATCGCAAAAACCCTTGATGCAGCAAGGTAGAAGATATTCCCGTTTGCAAACTGCCTCTGGATACTGATCTTGGGGATCAGCTCATCGTGATCGTTGGACTCCTGCCTCCAAATCTCGTACCTCAGACCAAGGTTGGCCACCCATTCTCCGACCGGGTATGACACCTCCATAAAGGGAGCCAGATTGTTCCTGTTTTTTGAAGTTACCGGGTCACCCCAGCCATCTGAGAAATCCGTTTCTTCATAACGGAAGAAAAAGCCCCAGGCGACAAGGGCTTCGCCCATGGTGCTCCTGCCCCCGAGTTCCGCGGTAAAGGCACTGTCTTCGTAAAAATTGCCTGCATTTTGAAGGATCTCGTATCTCTGGGTATCGTAGCCGGTCAAGAGGTACCAGGAACCTGCGTCGTAGCGGAATGAATATCGACGGTACTCTTTTTTCTCGTCATTCAGGTCCGCTCCTGATGGATAACCGGGGGTCAAGTATTTGTAGCGGTTTTCTCCGGTAGTGGCTCTGAGCACCCACCTGCTTCCCCTCAAAACCAGGCCATAGCTATCTCCTTTGTATCCCAGTGAATCGAACCGGTTTTTTGACGTTTCATCGCAAATAAGCCTTTTTCGGCCTTCCTCGATCCGTTCGTACCAGATCCCGGCGCTCAGGTTATACCCAACCGCATTGCCTGAAACATAGTACCTCCGCCAGTCATTGGAGCCGGCTTCCGCCAGGATTATTCCGCCCGACTTTTCCGGCTTCTTCGTTATGATGTTGATGACACCGCCGGCGGCCATGGAGCCGTAAAGGGCCGAGCCTCCGCCCTTCACTACCTCTACCCTTTCGATATTCTCCAAGGGGAAAGACCTGAAATCGACGGCGGCGCCATCGGCGAGATGGGAGGACCTGTAGTAGGGGATACCATCGACAAGCACCAATATCTCGGTAATGATCCCTCTTATGGTTACCTCCGATTGCTGCGAAACCCCGGTCTTTTTCTTCAAGAAAATACCCGGGATCTTTCGATCCAAAAGGTCTCCCAGGTCGGAGGCTCCGCTTTGGTCGACCTCATCGGCTGTTATCACGTAGGTCGGTGCCGGTATCTCGGAGACCTGGGTATATATCCTGCTCCCCGTAACGATCTCCGGTTCGACCGAGGCGATTTCCGCCCGAGCACTACTGCAGCCTATAAACACCCCTGATACGACCGCGATGCAAACCACTGCTGTTGCCGGTGCTTTTTTCATCAAGCCGTCCCTCCCGAATAAATTAGGGCGGCCTGACACGCCAGGCCGCCCCCGAGGGACGATCCACTGTCGTGCCACGCCCGCGCATGACACATGGTCTATTCCCCCCGGCTGGTCTCCTGGCTCCCGTTCATCCTACTCCCGCGCCTTCCCGGCAAAAGCCAGTGGCAGAACATGCGGTTTCGTCCCGGTTACAGTGGCGGGGCCGCTCCGGCATCTCACCGGATTCCCGTCACCGAAGGGATTTTCCATATGATCCAATAGCGTTAAGAATACAACAAGGGAAAGGACAAGTCAAAGAACAAAGGAACGACTTTTATCGCGGGTTCCAGCGGCGGTCACTCCAGGCGGAAGATAACCGGCACGATCAATTCCTTGGGAGTGCGTGGCGAGAAAACCCACCTCTTCACCGCCGCCAGGGCGGAAGCGTCCAGCAAGGGATAACCGCTGGAAGCGGCCACTTCGACCGAAAGGATGTCCCCGTCAGGCCCCAGCCTAACCAACAGGCGCGCCTCGCCCTGCTCTCCCCTCCTCCTGCTGGCCAAGGGGTAAACCGGCTGAAATCTTGTCAGGATATCGGCCGGGACCGCCATTCGGAGCTGTCGCCCTCCCGGTTCTCCTCCCTGCGGGAGGTTCCCGTTCGGGATAGAGGCGGCCTCTCCTTGCGGTGACGGCATCGGATCCTGAAGGGCATCCCCGGGGTTGTTCAATTCGGCTCCCCTCGGCGGTGTCGGCGGACTCACCATACCGGGGGAAAGGGCGGCGGATTTTGAGGAACTATCCTGCCTCGGCTTCCTTACGGCCTGGGTTTCTTTTGAATGAGAAGGCGCGGCTGCCGCCGGGGCGGCGGTTTTTTCAGGGGCTTCGGGCCGCGACATCCTTTTGGGAGGACTCCCGGCTTCAAGGTCGAGGACGATCGGGGCGGGCCCCGGTGCCGCTCTCTCGGGGAAGGTCAGCGGCAAGCTCAAAAGGAAGGCGTGGAAGCAAAGGCTGAGGATGGAAACGGGGATCCACCTTTTCATTGCTCGGCGCCCGGGTCCACGAGAAGACCCGCTGTATCCACGCCCGCATTTCTCAAGGCGTCCAGGAGGGATACGACGAGACCATAGGAGACCTCCCTGTCAGCTGCTATGATGATCCTCTTCCCTTCCCTGAAAGAGGCCAGGGCCCTTTCGATCGCCTGCTCCCTGGTCAAAGCCCTGTCTTCGGAGAAAAGACCCCCATCCATATCGATGGAGATCGTGAAGGACTTCCCCGAAAACCGCTCACCCGTGGCGCGGGGGAGGTTCACCGGGAGAAGCGGCTCGGAAAAAACCGCCGTCAGCACGAAGAAAATGATAAGCATGAACAGCACATCCACGAGGGGGGTCAGCTCGACCTCCGGAAGGTTTCGCCTCGCCCTGGCGCGTCTCACGGTTTGCCTCCCTGGAAACTACGGGCGGCTTCAAGGAGGCTCCGGGCGGCTTCGACCACCCTGGGCCCGGGGTGGAAAAGCAAGTCCGCAGAAATGGATGCCACCTTCCTTTCCTTGATAGCCGCTATGGGAAAACTCTTCAAAGTCTCAAGGAGAGATCCCGGCGTCACGGACATTCCCCTTTCAGTAGCCGGGACCAGTATTATATCGGGGTCCCTGGAAACGATGCCTTCAGGATCCATCTGGGGAAAGGTGTACTGGACATCCGACGCGGCGTTTGGAATGCCTATAGCCCTCATTATGTCGTCGATGTAATTGACGCCCCCGGCAACAGTGAGAGGGTCGTGCCACAGGACGACGAGCAGTGACGGCGCTCCTCCGGGAAAGGTCCGGGCTGCCTCCTCCCTTACGGCCTCGAGCCCCGCTTCCATGCACTCCAGGACCTCCCCGGCCCTTTCCTCCAAACCCAGCCGAGCGCCGAGGATCGTGATGCCGCTTTTGACACCGTCCAGGCCCCTGTGGATCGTCAGGGGCAACGTTGCCACGCCGAGGGACTCGAGCCTTTCCAGCAGTTTGCCGTGGAACGTGGCAATGCCGATCACCAGGTCGGGCGAAAGGGAGAGGATCCTTTCCAGGGAAGGATCGAAATACCCCCCCACCGAGGGAAGATCCTTGACCTCTTCCGGTGAGACATCATGATCGGTGACCCCGACCACTCTTCCCCCGGCACCGATTGCGAAGAGGCTTTCGGTGATCGAGGGAGCCAACGACACTATCCTGTCGACTTCCCGGGAGGGACCCGCTGAAACCGGTCGGGGGGAACAGGAAAGGTAAACCAGCAAAAAGATGACGGCGCGAGCTCTAAGAATGCCGGTCTTCATCATTTCCCGGTAACGATCTCAGTACTTTCTCACGGACCATGAAGTCCACGCCTCGCCAGAGCATCTCCTCGGCCCTTTCAAGTCGCGCAGAGAAGAAAGCATGGAACAGGATAAGCGGCACGGCGACGGAAAGACCCGCGACGGTAGTAAGGAGTGCTTCCCAGATACCGCCTGCCAGGACGGTGACGCTGGAACCCGACAGGCCCGGTAGGTTCCTGAAGACATCTATCATGCCTATCACGGTTCCCAGGAGTCCCAGGAGGGGCGTAACCCTGGCTATGGTCGCCAGTGACCCCAGACCCCGTTCCCATCGGAATACTTCGCGTCTTACCTCCTGTTCCAGCAGGATCTGCATGGCCTCGTGGCCGATCTCCCAATGGTCCACGGCAACCCTGAACAGCCGGTGGAGGGAACTGTCCTTCGCCCTGACGAGGTTCGAGGCTTCTCCCTTTTTCCCGTGGTATATCAGGTCTCCCAGGGAAAGTTCCAGCGACGGGGCGTCAGTGGAAGCCCTGAAGATGAACCAGAATCTCTCCAGTATGATGGCCCCTCCTAATACGGAGAGCCCCAGGATTATCCACATTACGGGTCCGCCCAGGTCCATGAACTCCATGGCTCTGCCCTTTCTTACTGGACTATCAGGCTTCTAACGGCGGCGGCGAGGTTTCCTGGATCAAGGCCCATGGCGGAAAGGACCTCTGAAGAAGACCCGGAATCACCGTACCTCGTCACGCCGAGGGTTCGGAGAGGGCAGCAGCTGCCGATTTTAGGCAGCATGGATGCCACGATGGAACCCAGGCCGGTGGAGACGTGGTGGTCTTCAAAGGTCACTATCCTGCCAGTCTGGGCAGCCTGGGCGATGGCGGAAGGATCCATGTGCAACGGGCAACCGGCGTGGTAGACCGATACGTTGAAACCCTGACTCTTTAAAAGTTCATGAGCCTCCAAGGCCCTCGCGGCCATATGGCCCGTGGTGATGATCGCCCCGTCATCACCCGCCCTGAGCCGGTCCACGGCACCGTATCGGAAAACGTAACGGCCGGCGTAAAAGGGTTTCCCCTTCTCGTCGGTCACCACCGGTACCTTGCTCCGCCCCATCGCGATGCAGATGTTCCCCGGTTCGGACAGGGCCCATCGGGTCATCCTGTCCGCCTGGTTGGGATCGGCCGGGACCAGGAGGCGCCATCCGAACAGGTTTCTCAAAAGCCCTATGTAATCTATGCACTGGTGGGTCTCGCCATCTTCCCCGACATCAAGACCGACGTGGGTCAAGGCGAGTTTCAAGCTTGCCCGGTTTATATCGTTCAACCTTTGCTGGTTATAGGCCTCACCAAGGCCGAATACGCCGAAATCGGCCCAAAGGCTTACGGCCCCGGCGATGGAGGCCGCACCGGCGACGGTGGCAGTGGAGTGCTCCTGGATGCCCGTTTCGATGAACCACTCAGGACAGGCTTTCGCGAAACCCTCCGTTTTGACGGAACCGGCTAGGTCACAGTCGAAAACCAGCAGGGGATCACTCCCTGGGGACTGGTAATTGAGTCTGCCCACGTCCTCGAGGGCTTTGCCGAAGCTTGAACGGTTATCGGTCCTTTCTCTGGGCCCGTAATCCCTGGGTTCGCCCGTCACTAAAGGCGGAGCCTTATATCCCGGTTTTGATGGACGGTCAAAGGGAGCGGAAGAGCGCCGTTCGAGGGCTTTCTCGAGCAACGCCGGTGACGCTCCGAGTTCCGCCATGGCCTGCAGGTAACGCTCCCCCGAAGCCGCCTTGCCGTGGTAATCGGGTATTCCTTCCATGAAAGAGACCCCTTTGCCCATCAATGTATGACAGATCACAACGGTGGGCCTTTCACTGGACCTCGCTTCGGCCAGTGCCTTGAACAGGGCCCTTGGGTCATGGCCGTCGCATTCCGTCACGCTCCACCCGTCTACCTTCCAGAGGCCCGGCAGGTCAGCCTTCATGACGTCACGGGTCCTGCCGGAGATCTGGATGTCGTTGAAGTCCACCAGGGCCGTTATTCTCGACAACCGATGATGGGAAGCGATCCTTCTCGCCTCGGCCACCTGCCCCTTGACCTGTTCCCCGTCGCTCATGAGTACGTAGACATGGTCATTCCTGCCCCTGGCCCTTATTGCAAGGGCGAACCCCACGCCCGCTGAAAGTCCTTGCCCAAGGTTGCCGCTCCCCCAATCTATCCCGGGCACGACCCTTTCGACATGGCCCTGGAAGGGACTGCCGGCTTGTCGGAAGTGAGCCAAGGCCATCTCGGGATTAATGAAACCATACCTTGCCAGGGCGGCATAGGCCCCCGGGGAGGTATGGCCGTGGCTTATCACGACGAAATCGCGCTCAATACCGGTGTAGTTTTCAGGAGTAATGTTAGCCGCGCCGTAGACTACCAGGTACATCTCCATGCTTGAGAGCGAGCCGGCGGGGTGGCCGCTGGCCGCCGCCGAAGTCATGGTAACAGCCCAGGCCCGGCTCTCCCTTGCAGCTTCGTTTATCAGGGCGACATCATCGTCCTGGAGGAGCATCTCGGGGAAACCCCTGAAGGCGTTCTTCAGATCTCTCATCAGGCAAACCTCCCTGCAATATCAAAAATGAGCGGGGTCGCCCCTCTCATCCCATAAGGGATTATAACCCCAACGGAAGGGTGTAAAAAACGGCGACCATAGGTCGCCGCAGGCGTTGCTTTCAGTCGCCCATGACTGGCTTTCGCGGCCCTCTAGATGTAAACCCTCGGGACTCTCGGCCCGAACAGGCTGGAAACTTCGTAGTTGATCGTGCCGAGCAGGGATGCGAGCTCCTCGGGGGTGACCGATTCCCCTCCCTGGCTTCCCACGAGGACGACCTCATCACCTTGGGCGACCCCGGGAATATGGGTCACGTCGACCATGGTCTGGTCCATACAGATGCTGCCTACGATGGGCGCCCGTTGCCCCCTTACGAGGACCGAGGCTCTCATCGAGAGGGGTCTCGTGTAACCGTCGTGATAGCCGATCGGGAGGATCGCCACCCGCTCCGTCCCCCTGGTCATGTACCGGAGTCCGTAGCCGATACCGCTTAAGGGCGGCAATTCCCTGACGACGGCCACCGCGGTCTTGACCTCGTAGACGGGCTTGATCTCCACGCACCTCTTGCAGTACTGGGAGGGCCACATCCCGTACAGGATGAGCCCGGGCCTCACCGCGTCGAGGTGCATTTCGGGAAAATTAACCATACCGGCGCTGTTGCACACGTGCCTCAGCCTGAACCTGACATCGCGGGATCGCAAGGCATCCAGCACCTCGCCGAACCTTCCGAACTGGATTCGGGTGTACTCGGGGTTCCTTTCGTCGGCGCAGGCGAAATGGGTGAAGATCCCTTCGAGATCGATCCCGGGAAGATGAAGGATTTTATCGACCGTATCGGGGACTTCCTTAGGGAGAAAGCCTATCCTTCCCATCCCCGTGTCAACCTTGAGATGCAACCGGGCCGTCTTGCCCTGGTCCACCGCCGCCCTGCTCATGGCTTCGGCAAAGGAAAGATCGGTGCAGGCTGCGGTTATGTCCATGGCCACAAAGGTCCCGGCCGCCTCGAGCGGAGAGGGCCCCATGACGAGCGTCGGTTCGCTTATACCGTTTTCCCTCAATTCCACAGCCTCATCGGGCGTGGCCACGGCGAAACGCTGACAACCGGCCCCCTGGAAAACCTTGGCGGCCTGCAGCGCCCCGAGACCGTAGCCGTTGGCTTTAACGACAGCCATGAGGCTGCAGCCCCTGTCCAGGGATCCTGAAAGGGCCCTGAAATTGTAGGCGAGGTTCTCCAAGTTGACCTCCATCCTGGTAGGTCTGAGGGACAAGATCTTACCCTCCTTTCAAAAGGGAAGGGGGCGGGGAAACCCCGGCCCCCTTTGAATCAAAAGTGCTTCCGCCTTGTCGATAAGGGTCTATTTCAGCTCTCCGCTTTTGCGCTTGGCGTCGAAATCCTTGACCATCTTGCGCATCTCGTTGGAGACCCAAAGGAGCGCTACAAGGTTGGGAGCCGCCATGAGGCCGTTCATGGTGTCCGACAGGTCCCAGAGGTTGGTGAGGAACTGCCCGCCGCCGCCGATCGCGCCGACCAGGCATATCGCGATCCAGAGGAACTTGTAGATAGGGGTGATCTTAAGGCCGAAAATGTAAACCGCCCCGGTCTCACCGTACCAGTACCATCCGAGTATGGTCGAGAAAGCGAACATGGCGAGGCCGAGAGACAATACCCATACACCCGGGGTCCCGAGAACCGACTGGAAGGCCGTCAGTGTCAGCTGCGCGCCGGTCAGGTCGGGCCTGCCGGTGAGGGTGCCCGTGGCGATCACGCTGATGCCCGTTATGGAGCAGACAACGATGGTGTCCACGAATACCTCGAAGAGGCCGTAGGTACCCTGTCTCACGGGGTGGTCCGTGATGGCCGTGGCGTGGACCATCGGGGCGGAGCCGAGACCCGCCTCGTTGGAGAAGACCCCGCGGGCGACGCCCTTGGTGAGGGCCTGCTTGACCGACCACCCGGCTATGGCCCCCGGTATCGCCATCGGGTCATTGAAGGCGTAGCAGACAGCCTGGCCTATGGCATCGGGAATCAGGTTGGCGTGCAGAAGGATGACAGCCCCTCCGCCCACAATGTAAAAGATGGCCATGAAAGGCACCAGGTAGGTGGTGACGTCGGAGATCCTCTTGACCCCGCCTACGATGACGAGGGCCACAAGCACGACGATGACGATCCCGGAGATCCAGCAAGGCACCCCGAAGCCAAGTTCAAGGGCCTGGGCGGTGGAGTTGGCCTGGGTGGCGTTGCCGATACCGAAGGCCGCGAAGGTGGTGAAGAAGGCGAAGAGCCAGGCCAGCCACTTCTGCCCCGTGGCCTTCTCCAGGACGTGCATGGTGCCGCCGCGCCAGTTACCGCCCTCGTCCTTTTCGCGGTACCTTACCGCGAGGGCCGCCTCGGTCATCTTGGTGGTCATCCCGAAGATGGCGGTGATCCACATCCAGAAAAGGGCCCCGGGGCCCCCTAGGTGGATGGCCGTCGCGACACCGGCGATGTTACCTGAACCCACCGTGGAAGCCAGGGCAACCGATAGCGCCGCGAAGGGGGTGATGGTGCCCTCATCTCCCTGCTTCTGGCCAATCTTGCCGAGGACTTCCTTGAACATGTACACGAAATACCTTACCTGGGGGAATCCAAGGATGATAGTAAGATAGATGCCTGTACCGACGAGCAGAGCGAGCATGGGGGGGCCCCAGACTATGCCGTTGACGACACCGTTAATAGCCATCAAGCCTTCCATATCGACAAATCCCTCCTTCTTCTCTGTCCTGCTGCACAAAACCGGTGTAAAAGTGCCCTCTCAAACGCCCAGCTTCTTCGTCGAGCCCGTACCACCCCCTGTCCTAGGTCTCAATTGTTGTACAGGAACAGTTAAATTAAATCTCTAGGAGAAATTATACCATAAAGGGCTGCTCTTGTTTTCACGAATTGTCCCTTCCAACTAGAGGAGCCCTTCACTCCTGAGTGCTTCTTCGGCTTCCGCTAGAACCCTGGCGGGGACCTTGACCACCGGGCCGGTACACCCCATGGCGGATTCGGCGTAGAGGCCCCTCTTCCAAAGAACCTTGACGGCGTCCTCGATAGAGAGGACGTCGACACCGTGGATCTCCTCTTCGGTGGGCTCCTTAGGGGGCATCTTCACCTCTTCCCCCGCCTCTTGCCTTGATGGGCGAAGGTCGGAGAGAATGCCCGAGAGCCCGCACCTTTCCGCTAGGGCCAAGGATTCGGCTACCCTTTCAGGGAGGGACCCGGCCGCCGCCGCCGCTGAAAACAGCAACGCTCCGGCGATGACAGGGGCACCGGAGGCCCTCGAAATGATCGAGACGATGAAGGGCCATCCGCTGCCCACGGAGGGTCCGTAACCCCACCCCGTAGCCTCGTAGCCCCCTCCGGTCGTAAAGGCCGAGAACATTTTTATTAGCACGTTGCCGGTCAACGTATCGGTGACGCAGACGTCGACGGCGCCGGCCAGTATATCGTTGCCCCTTAAAAGCGCCCCGCCGTCCTTCCTTACGCTGCTCCCGAAGGAGATCGGGAACCCCATGCCGTGAAGCTTCTGGAGCGCCCTGAAGGCCGTCTGGGCCCCGTCGATGTTCAGGATCCCCACAGTGGGGTCAGCCATACCAAGGGCCTTGGCGGTAGCTATCCCGTAGACCGCGTTCCTGACCATGGCTTCGATCCTATCGGTGGCGGTGGTTCCCGTCGTGGAGGCAATGAACATCGGCCTTCCCCGTGCGGGCGTCATAACCCTACCAATGGTAGTAACCCCCAGGGGGAAGGGGTAATGGAGGGCGACAGCCGCGCTGATACTCCCGTCCTTAAGGGCCGATTCCATGGCCCGGGAGATATCCTCCTCGCAATCGGGCGTTACGATCCACCTCAACTGGTCGAAACCTTCGATCCTCGGCCCGATCATCACCACTTCAAGACCCGGCCGTGCTTCCTGGGCAGCGACGGCTCCCCGGGCCAGTTCTTCGGGGCCGAGTTCGCTCCCTGAAGCCATGAGTCCCACCCTCGTTCGAGGCCCCCCGCTTTTGGCGGACTCAACAATTTCACGGAGGGCGTCACCGATAATCCTTTTCGTTTCCGTCCCGGTCATGGCCTTCACCCCGTTAATTCCTTCGAAAGGTCCTCCAGGACTTCCAGGAGTATTCCCCTGACCTCCTCCGACGTGACCCCCCTGGTTTCGCCGGCCTTCCGCGAGGAGGGCTCGATGATGAAGGAAGCGCCGTCGGAGAGGTTGGTCAGCCTGGCCAGGAAGAGGCTCCCCTTCCCGATTATCATGACCCGCCCGTATTTTCCCTCCTTGATGGCCTCACAGCCATGGCCGATGAAAGGAACCCCCGAGGGGATATGACCCTGGGTATGGGCGAAACCCGGGATACCCTTGCTCTCGACAAAAGAGGACATCTCATCCTTGCCGAGCTCGCCCTTCATGACCGCAAGGGCGGCTATCATCTTGAAGTTGGCTGCAGGCACGTCTCCCGCGCCGGCCGGTACGGTGATCTCCGGGATCTGGAGTTCGGCGGCGAACTTGTCGACGTCGCCGAAAGAAAGCCCTAGCTTCTGAAGAGGTTCATAGACCAGCGCCGAGGTGATCGCCTGGGGGGAGGCGCCGGCGCCCACCGAGTGCTTACCGAGGGCATCGAGCCTCATTACGGGGCACGTACCGTCATCCACATCCAGGAGAACGGCGAAACTACCGAGACAATCTTCAAGGGCCGGCATGTCCTTCCTGACGTGGTCCCGGCTGTTCATGAAAAGTTTCGGGACGGCTCCGCCCGCCAGGACCACCACGTTGGGTCTCGCCCCGCTCGCGACCTGGGTCGCCCCGGCTATCACAGCGTTGACGGGCCCAGCACAAAAACTCCTGATGTCGAAGCCCGAGGCGTTCACACATCCGGCGATCTCCGCAATGGCCTTGGCGAAATTACCCCCGCCCCGCTGGTTCATGTCACCCGCGGCTTCCTCGGAACATTCGATGATGTAGTCGATGTCGGCCGGGGAAAGGCCGGAGTTCTTTAAAAGGTGAAGAAGAGCCAGCACCGATCCCGCCTTGCTGGCAATATTTTCGAGAAGAACGTGGGCCGAGAGCGATTCGTCAAGATCGTGCCCCTTCCTGCAGCAACCGGCTACCCTGCCTTGGGAGTAAAGGGGAAGAGCCCCGTGCTCTTTCGTTTCCTTCTCAATCTCTGAAGAGCTGTGCCCCTTTTCAAGCCGCGACAGGATCTTCTCGTTCACGAGCGGGTGCTTGGCCATGTCTTCGCGGACTTCACCGGCGAAGGACTCTTCGAGCCAGATGATATCGAAAACATCGCAGATATCCATCAAGCCTAGGAACTCCTTCTCGGGCATGATCTCCCCGAATTTACCGAACCGCGAAGCACCGTCGATCCTGTTACCGTACATCGGGGCGGGCTGCGCTTTCAGGTCGTCCAGATCCATCGCCCCAATGTAGGCCTGGTTGGGGGCGTAGGCACAGGCTTCTTCGTAGGTCTGCGTGCTTTTGCGCAGTTTCTTAATGTACTCCGTCTCTCCGTGGGTGATCCTCTCAATGTACGGGGTAACTCCGTAGTAAAGACCCAATTCCGGGGTATGGTTGAGACAGTAGGAATAACCCCTGATAGCGACATGGGCCATGGGCCGCTCCTCCCTCCGTTTCTTTTGACGGTCGGCCCGGAGGTTCATCCATCCGGGCCGACCGTTGAGACTCAATCGCTAAAAACCGTCTGGTCCTCTACAGGCGTCTGGAGAGCTTTGAGAGCCTTCTCCACGAGAGCCCGCCTGATCTTCTTCTCCTCCTCGGGGGTCTTCGTCGGATCCCCCAGGGGATGAGGTATGGCCACCGCAGGGATTATCCTGTTTGCCCCTACGGTGAGGGAAATGGGCACTATGGTGCAGACATGGACGACGGGGAGCCCCGCCCTTTCGATCTCCTTGACAATCGTTGCGCCGCAACGAGTGCAGGTTCCTCAGGTGGAAGTCACTATCACGGCGTTCACATTGGCATCCTTGAGTTTCTGAGCTATCTCCGCCCCGAAACGCCTTGCGTTAGCCACGGAGGTGCCGTTGCCCACGGTTGAATAGAAGGTCTCATGGAACTTCTTGAAGACACCCTCTTTTTCTAAGTCCCGCATCACATCGACAGGAAGGACCCTGTTGGGATCGTCGTTGGCGTAGGTGGGGTCGTAGCCGCCATGGGCCGTCTCGTGGGTCGAAGAGTTGATCGTCATGACGCCAGCCAGGCTGTATTCGCCGTACTTCGACGCACTCGAAGCCTCGATGTGATCGGGGTTGCCCTTCGGCACGATGCCGCCGGAGGTCACGAGGGCGATGGTTGCGCCCTTCATGTCCGCGACCGGCGGATTGGGGGGCACCCTGTCGAAGGTCGGCATGGGGTATTCCGTTGTGAAGGGCTCTCCCTTGAGTTTCTTCACGAACATATCCACGGCCCTCTCAGCCCCGATCTTGTCCATGAAGAAGTTCACCCTTACGCCCCTTTCGATGTAGCCCTCAACGTCGGGCTTGCCTATCGTTTCCCCTTTTAGTTGCTTGAGCAGGAGGCGGGCCATGGCGGGCACGGCGTCCTTCATACCCCTGGCGCTGTCGGCCGTCCTGGCGATGAAGGTAGACTTTCTGTACATGTCCACCCCGGGGTTCTCCTCGTACATACCCGACACGGTCGGCAGGCCGAGGTTCTTCCTGACCGCTTCGCATACGGCGCCGCAGGCGGTGCCGTAACGGCCGGCGTTGAAGGCCGGCCCGGCGACGACCGCATCGGGCGAAAAGGAGGCGATGAGCTCGAGGACCTCCTTCTCGGCCTGTTCGAGGTTATCGGCGAAGTAGGTGTCCCCGCAGATCACCGTTCCCACGATCTCAGCATCGGGAGCCAGGGCCGCGTTTAAGGCCTGGCCGGGTCCCACGAATCCCCGCCTGGACTCCGGTCTGTGGCCGGCCATCTCTTCGCCGCCGATGCCGGCAAAGAACTGGTTGATGTAATGGACTACCTTGAACTTCATACGATCCTTTCCCCCCTTTCTTCGGGGCTACCCTCTAGAGGGTGTACTTCCCGTACTGTTCACGTACTCCCTTGACAGCATTAGCGAGGCTCTCGGTCTCGAGGACCATCTCCATCATGCCGATCTGGTCGGCCCAAATCGATGGGTCGGCCTCGTCCCGGATCTCCTGTTCGAAAACGTGGTATACCGCGAGTCCCAACGGGACTCCTGCCAGGGGACCTGCAAAGGTGGGATCGCCATTGGTCACCGTTTCCGCGTATATTTCGGCTCCCTCGGCGTCGGAAGAACCAAGGATCACTACCAGGTTCTCCGCCCCGTACTTCTCAGCCGCGTCCTTGACGCGCTGCTGGTTCTGCAGGTCCATGGCTCCCGCGGCGGTTCAGACGAAACACTCCGTCACGGAAAAGACGATATCCGCCCCGCAATTCTTCAGGCTTTCCTCCATGGCGGGGGCGGCCACTCCATCCCTCTCGCCCAGAAGGAGCACCTTCTTCCCAGCGAGTTTGCCCAAGTCAGGCACCTCCTTTTTAGGTTAAAGATTCTTAATCCTGATGCCTAGATAGTGTATGCGCCGATCCGGCTGAAGCCGAGCTCGCTCGTCGCCCCGGTTATCGCCTGGATCTCCACCTCGATGGAGCCGTCCTCCCTTAGGGAGCCTTGGAATCCCCCGGCTATCACATTGGCCGTGTCGGGGAGCCCAATGATCCTATCCATCCTTGGCAGCACGATGATCTCGTTGGCGTTGGCCGCCGTCACGACCGCATCGGCTTCAGGGCAGGCGTCGGCCAGGGATTGGCTGGCCCCGTCCCTGCCGGCGTATTCGTCGGTGACAAGGACGGTCTTGATCCCGCTCTGTTCAGCCTTTCGGCAGTTCATGATCAGGTCCGTATCGGGATTACCGAAACCTTCTTCGCTGATTATCACGCCTTCGACACCCAGCATCTTGGCCAGTTTCACGGCATAGGAGGAACTGCGCTTCTTGTCGGCTAGAGTTGTGTTTTCGTTGGTGATTACGCAGCCGATGAAGTTGAGATCCTTGCCGTGCCTCTTGTACAAGTGATGGATAATCGGGTTGTTCTGGTGAGAATAGGTGTTGTTCTTGTCGCAGGCGGAAACGCAGTTCCCTGAGACGATCGCCCCGTCCATGACTTCGTTGGGGTGAATGAGGGTAGGGATGATCCTCTTGGCATCGACACCGTAGACATAGGTATCGTGTAGAAGTCCCTGGGACTGCAGCATGTACAGATAGGCCACCTTGGGGAGTCCCGGGAAGGACGTCATGGCCTTGGCAAGGTCCGGCAGGCAATAGGTTTCGACTTCTCCCCCCGATACACCCTTGGCGGCCTTGGCGAGGTAGTGGGCCGTCTTCAGGCCGGCGAGCCGGCAAGCGGACTCATATTCGTGTTTTTCCAGGCCTTCTACGGGTTCGACTACGAGCACCACGTTGAGGGTTTTGGAAAAGGGCGTGTAATCCGCTCCGGGTCCCGACATGTCGATGATGCCTTCCTGAAAGCCAACGATCTTCCCGCAGGTGACCACGGCGGCGCCGCTGAGGACGAGGGTGGTACCTTCACCCACCGTTTCGACATCGCCGATGAAGCCCGGGAATACCTCCCCTGGACCTTCAAGTTTGCACCTCGGCTCAACCACGTCCTTTACCGGCAGAATCCTCGTGCTCTCTCCCGGCAGGGCCAGCTCAACAGCGGCGCTGGAGAACCTCTGATCCTTCATCAGCATGTCGACTATTTCCTGACGGTTCACCTTTAGAACCCCGTCATCGAAAGAAGTCCTGTCTCCGTCCAAAAGGGACCTAACGGTTACTCTCTTGAGCTTAAGTTCCAATTAAGTTTCCCCCCTTTCGAATAACCCGTCGCTATTCGGCCAGCTGCTTTACTTTCTCCTCGATCTTTTCAGCCACCGCATCCGCTCCACTCAGCCTGGGGCCATCCTCCTTCCCTCCCTTATAGAAAAGGAAGGTAGGCACTCCCATGACTCTGAGGGATATGACGAGCTTGCGGTTCTCGGCGACGTTGAGCTTGCAGAACTTGACCTTGCCCTCGTACTTGCGGGAGATCTCCTCCACCTTCGGCATCAGCGCCAGGCAAGGGCCGCACTGCGGGCCCCAAAGGTCAACCAGCACAGGAAGTTCGCTCTTGAGAACCTCTTCTTCGAAGTTTTCCTTGCTCAATTCGATCATCTTTTCACCTCCCTTCTATTTTCTCCGCCCTTCGGGATTTAGCGGGTGCTTCGGGAACCATCACAGGCGCCGCCTTTCAGCAAACCGTATCGCTCCATACTGTCCTGTAGCAGGTAAACATCAAGGGCGGCAAAATCCTCCAGATGGCTGCTCTCCAAGACAGGATTAACGGGGTGGGCTCCCTTCTTCTTGTAAAGGGCTAAGGCTCCCTCAAGGATGGAAAGCGACCCGGCATCGATGTTCTTTTTTTCATCGGGCAGTCCGACTAGGACGCTCCTGAAGCGTTGCTGGGAGGGCTGGATATTTCCATAAAGAGGATGGGTCAAAAGCAACCATCCGGCATGGACGCGATCTCTCACAAGGGTCAACACATCAAGGGGGCCACCCTCAACGAAGGTGGCTTTCAGGGAGAGGTCTCAAAGCCGGGCGTTATTTGTGATGCAGTCGATTTCCTGGAACACCGAAAAACCCCCTATTCATCGAATAGGTGGGTCCTCTGTCCAGAAATCCCCGACGGGAGAACACTGGTGAAGGGAAGGTCTCCCGCGCCTGTCCAGAGACTTGTCCGGCCGCAATCCTTTGGCCTGAGAGTTTCGCGCTCCTGTCGGTCGCTTGCCCCTTCGGCTCCCCCGCTCAATGAAAAAGCACGGAGGTATCTCTTACGGCCATCATCCAAAAACTCTCCGTTGATTTTCTCATGATGAAAGGGAAAGGTCAACGAGGGCGATGAAAAAAGCGGGGGCTAAAGCCCCCGCCGGGTCAATGAAGAAAAAGGAGCGCCTACTACCACTTGAGCCCGGTGATGAAGATGTAGGCTATGGCAATCGGGGCAACGACGCGGCACGCCCATAACCAGAGCGTGTAGATTCCGAAGGGTACCGTGCCGTCGTTCGTAACTTCCTGCTTCGCTCCCTCGGTCCAGAACCAGCCGGCGAACAGGGCTATGAACAGGCCCCCGAGGGGAAGCAGGATATTGGAAGCCAGGAAGTCGGCCGAATCAAGGAAATCCCTTCCCGCAAAGGTGGGGAGCTTCCCGGCGACGCCCAACACGGAAGGGATCCCCAGCAGGAAGATGCAAAAACCCATGATCCAGGCCGCTTTGGTCCTGCCCCATTTCATCTCGTCGATGAAGTAGGCGGCAACGACTTCCAAGAGCGAGATGGCCGAGGTAAGGGCTGCGACGAAGAGGAGAACGAAGAACAGGGCAGACCAGATCATACCCCCCGGCATCTTCCCAAAGACGTTGGGCAGCGTAATAAAGGTGAGCCCCGCACCGGCGCCGGGTTCGATACCGAAGGCAAAGACGGCGGGAAAGATGACGAGGCCCGCCAGGAAGGCGACGGCGGTGTCAATGAAGCAGACCTGGAACGCCGCTCCCGGAAGGTGCTCTTTCTTGCCCACGTAACTGCCGTAGGTGATCATGCACCCCATGCCCAGGGAGAGTGAAAAGAAGGCCTGGCCGAGAGCCGCCCCGAAGGCGCCGCCCGTCAGTTTGCTGAAGTCGGGCTTAAGGTAGTATGTGATCCCTGCGCCGGCGCCGGGGAGCGTCACGGCGCGGACGATCAGGATGAGCAGCACGACAAAAAGGGAGGGCATAAGGATTCTGCAGTACTTCTCAATACCTTCGCCGATCCCCTTATAAATGATGTAGATGGTGAGGAACATGAAAAAGGCCTGCCAGGCTATCACGAGAGGTACGTTGGTCACGAAGGAACCAAAAGCCGCCCCGGCGTCAGCCTGCATAAGCCCGGTGAAGGATTTGAGCACGTAGGCCATGGTCCAGCCGCCGATGACCCCGTAGTAGGAGAGAATGATGAAGCCGGCGCTCACTCCCATCCAGCCCACGATGGGCCACGCCCCGCCCTTGATCTTTCGGAAGGCTCCGACGGCGTTAAGCTGAGAGTTACGGCCTATAGCCATTTCGGCGAGCATGACGGTGAACCCGATAACGAAGACGAGGATCACATAGATCAGGACAAAGGCCGCCCCTCCATGAAGACCGGTGATGTAAGGGAAACGCCAGATGTTCCCCAGGCCTACCGCGGAGCCGGCGCAGGCAAGGATGTATCCCCACCTGGTACCCCACTGTTCGCGTTGCGTCTCATTGCTCATGCTGATATCCCTCCTCTTGAAACTAGGCTTGGACTGCCTCAATGCTGATCTCAAGGCTACGCTCTGCTGTGTTCTCCTTTCTCTTCTCTTCCGGGTGGACACCTCCTTCGCTTTACCTCATAAACCTGATGGAATTATAAAGCCCACCATCTCTTTTGGCAATCGCCCAACACTACGGCCTAGACGGCTTTGAACTCCTTCAGGTTATGATTGAAGCGCATTATATAACAAAGGGTGGGCCAGTCAATGGAATAGTTATATCAAATTCCAGTTAACGCCATCGCCGGTAGATCTCGGGCCGCCTTGAAGAGATCACTTTGTGCTCGCTCCTGGCGGCCTCCAACCTGGAGAGGTCAAGGACCACCCGCTCGAAGCGGGGCGTGTCATCCAGGTGCAGCATCACGTCGCCGAAGGGATCGACCACGAGGCTCTGTCCCCCGAAGGAGGAGTTTTTACCCTTGTCGCACCGATTGACACCAATGACGAAGACCTGGTTCTCGATGGCCCTGGAAATGAGAAGGGCCCTCCATAGGCGTACATATTCCGCCTTCCAGGCTGCCGGGACGAAGAGGATCTTGGCTCCGCCGGAAGACAGGCAGATCGCCAGTTCTGGGAATTCCGCGTCAAAGCATATCATTATGCCACAGGGAAGCCCTGCCATATCGAAGTGACCGGGGGAAAAGCCTGGGGAGAGGATATTTGGCTCGTCCAGGCCTGGATAGAGATGGATCTTGTCATAGCGAAAGACGATCTCGCCCTCGGGAGAGAAGACAAGGCACCGGTTCCTCGGCCCCGCCTCCGTCGACAGGGCCATGCTGCCCCCGATTATCCAGGTCTCGTTCCTGCAGGCCGCCTCGGCCAGGGACAGCACGAGGGGATTATTTTCATCGATGAGTACATGGGGACCAAGGAGAGGAAAAGCGACATTCCACAGTTCCGGCAGGACTAGTACGTCGCAACCGCTTCTCGCCCCGTCGCGGACCTGTCCGAGAACGTACCTGGCGTTCCTGGCCGCGTCCTCACGGATCACCTCAAGTTGAAGGATGCCGACCTTCAGTTGTTCCATCCGTCATCCCCTCGGTGCTAGACTACCCCCTGGAATACGATGAGACAAGTTCAGTGATAAACTGGTGTAAAAGCCGGGCTGATGTCCCTCGGCGACGGTCCCGGGAAGGAGAGTGGTGGGTCGATGTGCCTGGCAATCCCGCACAAGGTTATCGCCTTGAAAGGCGCCAACAGGGCTCTGTCCCTGGCCGGCCCGGTTGAAGTGGAAATAAGGACCGACCTGGTCCCTCAAATCGAGGTCGGGGATATGGTGCTTGTCCACGCGGGCTTCGCCATCGAAAAACTTCTTGAAGAGGAGACGGAAGAACTGGAAAAACTTTGGGAGGAGATACGGGAGCTTGCAGGCCCTTAGGCCCGGTGACTCGAGAGAGCGTATAGAACTTCTTTCAAAAGCTTTGCACAAGCTGGCCGACCGCCCCATAAAGGTGATGGAGGTCTGCGGCACCCACACGGTCTCCATCTTTCGCCAGGGGTTGAGAGCTTTGCTGCCGGAAAATTGTTCCCTCGTATCGGGGCCGGGGTGTCCGGTCTGTGTTACGTCCCAGGGTGAGATCGACGCAGCCCTTTCCCTGGCGGAGCGTGAGAATACCATTATTGCGACCTACGGGGATATGCTCAGGGTCCCGGGAACAGGGACGACCCTGGCGGAAGAGCGATCCCGGGGAGCCGATGTTAGGGTTGTCACCTCGGCCGACCAGGCCCTTTCATTGGCCTTGAACGACAGGACCCGTTCCGTGGTTTTCCTGGCGGTAGGTTTCGAAACGACGGCCCCGGCCACGGCCTCGGTCGTCCTGGACGCTTGGCGGGAAGGGCTCCACAATTTCATGGTCCTCGGCTTGCACAAATCGGTACCACCGGCCCTGGGGACGCTCGCTTCAGACACCGATATGGACCTCGACGCTTTTCTCCTACCAGGCCACGTGAGTGTCATCACGGGACTCGCAGCCTACCGTTTTCTGCCGGAACGATGGGAAATAGCCTGCGCTGTGGCGGGTTTCGAGGCGGAGGGAATAATGACGGCCCTGGTGGAAGTGGCCAGGCAGATCAGGATAAAAAGGCCGAGGGTGGCGTCACTTTACAGCCGGGCGGTGAGGCCCGAGGGCAATGGGGCCGCCAGGGATGTCATGGACAGGGTTTTCACCTTGGGCGATGCCCCTTGGAGGGGGCTCGGCGTCATTCCCTCCTCGGGCTATTTCCTCAAGAAAGAATTTGCTAGGTTCGACGCCGTGGAAAGGCTCGGGGTGACGGTGAAAGAAGTTCCACCCCCAGCGGGGTGCCGTTGCGGAGATGTCCTCAAAGGACTGATCGACCCTCCATCCTGTGATCTCTTCGGAAGATCGTGCACCCCCGTACATCCCGTCGGACCCTGCATGGTCTCGACGGAAGGGAGTTGCGCGGCCTATTACCGTTTCCAAAAAAGGGGGTGCCCGGCCTGGAAAGATTGAGCATTGGGCATGGAGCCGGCGGGAGCCTCACCCAGGAACTCATCGACCTCATAAAGGGTAGCTTTGATGGCAGCCCCTTGGCCGACGATGAGGACTGCGCGATCCTTCCAGGCGGGTTCGCCGTGACCATCGACGGCTACACCGTGTCACCCCTTTCCTTCGAGGGGGGTGACATCGGTAAACTTTCCATCTGTGGAAGTGTCAATGACCTATCGGTGAGGGGAGCGAAGCCGCTCTACCTGGCCCTCGGGGTCATCGCCGAAGAGGGTTTCCCCGTGAGGGAGCTCCTGAGGTACATGGAAAGCGCGGCCTCCGTTTGCCGCTCCCTTGGGATCGAACTCGTGACGGGCGACAGCAAGGTGGTCCCCGGGGGCCAGGCCGACGGGCTCTTCCTTTCGACCTGCTGCCTCGGCAGGATGGAACGGGAAACCCCGTTGGGGGCCGACAACTTGCGTCCCGGTGATGCCGTCATCGTCACTTGCCCGCCCGGGCTGCACGGCGCCACCATCGCAGCCCACCGCTACGGGCTGAAAGTCAGGGGCCTCTCTTCAGACTGCGCAGCTTTGTGGCCCATGCTGAAGAACATTCTTCCCGTGGACGGACTCCGTTGCATGCGCGACTGCACCAGGGGCGGCCTCGCCACAGTGCTCTGTGAATGGTCGGAAAAAGCCCGGCTCGGGATCGAGATCGACGAGTCGCTGATACCCTGGGATGAGGCGGCCCTTTCGGTTTGCGACATCCTCGGGTTCGAGCCGTTGCACATGGCGGGGGAAGGCTGCGCCGCGGTGGCCGTGGAAGGAGAGGAGGCACAAAGAACATTGGCGCTGCTTAAAGAACACGACCTGGGGGAAAAGGCATCGATCATCGGCCGCGTTACAAGGGAACACCCGGGCCTGGTGGGCATAAGGACCTACTCAGGCGGTACCCGCCTGGTGGACAGGCCCGTCGGGGAACTGCTGCCTAGAATATGCTGACCTCCTGCTTCCCGCGGGAAGCGTTTCGCTTACGAACTGCGGCACGCCCTCGATCCCGCCTGGGCCGATACCATGGTCCTACCGGCGTTATCCCAGCCCAAGTACTTGTCTGGCGATCTGGAAATAGATCAAAAGCCCCACCACGTCAACGACGGTGGTTATGAACGGCCCCGAGACTATGGCCGGGTCGAAATGCAGGGCCCTGGCCGCGAAGGGCAGCAACACTCCCACCAGGTTCCCTATCATGACGACAGCCACCAGGGATATGGCCACCACCAGCGCGACATCCATCCCGGTGCCAAGCGAGACTGCCCTGAAAACTCCGAAAAGCGCGAGGACGGCTCCCAGGATCAGGCCGGTAAAAGCTTCCCGCAGCAACACGCCGCCGATGTCGCGCCACTTAATCTCGCCCAGGGTCATACCCCTTATCATAAGCGTCGATGATTGGGTCCCCGTGTTCCCTCCCGTGTCAATCAGGAAAGGGATGAAAAAGGTCAAGGCGACGACGCTGGAGATGACCGACTGGTGGTACTTCAGAATAGAAGACGTGAAGGCCTGGGTCATTATGCAGACAAGAAGCCATGTGAGCCTCTTTCTGGCCAGGGTGAACAGTCCGATCTCGAGGTACTTCTCCTCGAAAGGTTGTATACCAGCCATGCGCTCGAAGTCCTCGGTGGCTTCCTCTTCGACGACGTCAAGCACGTCGTCGAAGGTCACTATCCCCACGAGGCGGTCCTCGAGGTCCACCACGGGAATCACGTGAAGGTCATAACGGGACATGACCTGCGCTACTTTTTCCTGGTCCGTCAGGGTCGTGACAAACACGGGGTCGTCGTCCATCAGGTCTGAAACGAGTGTTTCCGGTTGGGCCAGGATCAGGTCCTCCAGGTCCACGACTCCCCGAAGACGGCGTTCGCCGTCCATGACGAAACAGGTGTATATGGTCTCTTTGCTCCGGGCCACCTTCCGGATATGCTGCAAGGCCGCCGTCGCCGTCATTGATGACTTGAGGCCGATATACTCCGCAGTCATGATCCTGCCCGCGGAATCCTCCGGGTAGTTCAGCAGGTGGTTTGCGATCTTCCTTTCCTCGGGGGAAAGATGCTGCATCAGCTTCTCGACGGTCTTAGCGGGCAGTTCGTCCAGCAGGGCGGTACGATCGTCATCGGACATCTCCTCGATGATCTCCGCCGCTTCTTTCGCGGTGAAGCAATCGAGGAGCTCTTCCCTCTCCGCGCCTTCCATATGTTCGAAAACATCGATCGCGAGATCCTTGGAAAGAAGACGGAAAATGAGCACCCTCTTCGCCTGGGGTGCTTCCACGAGCATCTCTCCTATGTCGGCCGGTTCCATGGTGGAAAGGGTCTCCTTGATCTCGATGAACCTGTGTTCCGACATAAGCTCTTCTATCTGGTTGTAGAAACGGTCCAGTCTCTCTTTCATGGTCTCAGCACCCCCGATCGACACGGCCATGCATAGAGCCCGTGGGGACCGTCGCCGCGCACAGGAGGCACGCGCTCAAGACTTGGCTCTGCACGTCCGGTTTTGCTTTTCGAGGGTGAGATCCGGCAGCGGGAAGGTTTAAACTATGCCGGCAGGCAAGAAGCGGGGCAGGGGCGGTGCACTAGTTTCCCCCGGTCATCACCCTCTTTTTCATGGTCCCCTCACGTTGGAACCCGGTACTGTTACACTCTTCCATTTCCATCTCCCTCGTTACAGCTGGATGCTGCCTGCCCTTGATGGTATACCAACGAGGCCGCCAGGTCAATAAAAAGGGCGGGGCGCCCATGCGCCCCGCCCTTTTTTCGTAAGAGCCCTTGTTCGAAGCAATTCACAATTTCATGGAAAGACGGGTTATCGAGAGACTTCGACCCGACGCTTCATCGATCTCCACCGCCACGGCGTCCATCCTCAGGTCGCTTTTACAGACCTCGAACCGGGTCGGCATACCCGTCAAAAAACGGTAGATGATGGCTTCTTCATCCATCCCGATGACCCCGCTGTGCCCGCCCGTCATCCCGACGTCGGAAATATAGGCCGTGCCACCGTCCAGGATGCCCTCATCGGCGGTCTGGACGTGGGTATGGGTGCCGAACACGGCGGTGACCCTTCCGTCGAGGTATAGGGCCAGTGCCCGCTTCTCCGAGGTAGCCTCGGCATGAATGTCCACCAGTACCGGGGAACCCTGCATAAGAAGGAGTTCCTCGTCGGCTCTCCGGAAAGGGCAATCAATGGGCTGCATGAAAACCCTCCCCTGGAGGTTAAGGATCCCCAAACGTAAACCTTTTTTTTCGATCACCGTGGATCCGGTCCCCGGCGCAGCCGGAGGGTAGTTCGCCGGCCTGACCAACCGTTTCTCGGCGCCCAGTAGGGGCAGGGCCTCTCTGTTGTCCCATATATGGTTGCCGCTCGTCATGGCATCCAGGCCGTGCCGGAAGAGTTCTTCCATGACCTTTTCAGTCAATCCGAACCCACCGGCGGCGTTCTCCACGTTGCCCACGACGAAATCGAAGGGGCCCCATTCGGACTTCGCTCGGGGGAGCAGGCCCGCCAGTGCCTTCCTGCCGGGATTACCGACGATATCCCCCACGAAAAGTACTCTCAATGACTTCACCTACTTGGCGTATTCCACCGAGCGGGTCTCCCGTATCACGGTCACCTTGATCTGCCCGGGGTACTTCATCTCGCTCTCTATCTTCCTGGCGATATCATAGGCAAGCTTATGGATGGAGCCGTCATCGAGGCTGTTCGGTGCTACCATGACCCTGACCTCTCGACCCGCCTGGATGGCATAGGCCTTGGTCACGCTCTTGAAAGTCTTGGCGAGCGTTTCAAGGGTCTCGAGCCTCTTGATATAGGACTCAAGGCTCTCCCGTCGCGCCCCCGGCCTGGAGGCACTGACGGCGTCGGCCGCCGAAACGATCACGTCGTAAACGGAGGTCATCTCCTGGTCTTCATGGTGTGCCGCCACGGCATTGACCACTTCGGGGGTTTCCCCGAACCTCTTGGCCAGGTCGCGGCCGATAAGCGCGTGGGGCCCCTCGACCTGGTGGTCGACGGCCTTACCGATATCGTGCAGAAGGCCGGCCCTCCTGGCGACATGCTCATCAATGCCCAGTTCGGCGGCCATGATGCCCGAAAGGTGAGAAACCTCAAGGCTGTGAGAAAGCGCGTTCTGACCGTAGCTGGACCTGAATCTCAATTGACCGATAAGTTTGACCAGTTCCGGGTGCATAGATTTGATCCCTGTTTCAAGGAGGGCTTCTTCGCCGGCCTCCAATATCTTTTCTTCCACGTCCCGCTGGGCCTTTTCCACGATCTCCTCGATCCTTGCCGGGTGGATCCTCCCGTCAAGGACAAGCCTCTCCAGGGAAAGGCGCGCCACCTCTCTCCTCACGGGGTCAAAGCTGCTCAACGTCACCGCTTCCGGCGTGTCATCCACGATGAGATCGACCCCGGTATAAGTCTCAAAGGCCCGAATGTTCCTTCCTTCCCTTCCGATAATGCGCCCCTTCATCTCGTCCGACGGTAAGGTTACAACGCTCACGGACATCTCCGAAGTATGATCCACGGCGCACCTTTGGATAGCGCTCACGACTATTTCTCTGGACTTTCGTTCGGACTCCCTTCTCGCCTTCTCTTCGAGATCCTTGAGCCTGAGCCCTATAAGGTGCCCAGCCTCTTCTTCCACTTCTTTCAGGAGGAAATCCTTGGCCTCTTCCCTTGACATGCCGGCGATCTCCTCGAGCCGCTCCATTTGCTTTTTCCGCACTGACTCGACGTCCTCGAGGCGGGACGCTAGTTCCTCCTGCTTCTTGCGGTACTCCTCCTCCCTCTGGAGTATGGATTCCATCTTGGAGTCCAGGTTCTCCTCCTTTTGTTCGAGCCTTCGTTCGGCGCGCTGCTGCTCGGTGCGCCTTTCCTTGATCTCGCGTTCGGCTTCTTGACGGAGGCGGTGGATCTCCTCCCTGGCCTCCGTTAGCATCTCTCTTTTCCGCCTGTCGGCTTCCTGGAAAGCGTCCTTCAAAAGCTGGTCGGACTGTTCCCGGGTCCCCTTGAGCTTCCGGTCGCTCAAAATTTTGTAAAAGAGGAAGCCGATCGAAAGGCCGACGGCGAAAGCTGCTGCTAGCAATACAGGCAACATTCGAACATCACTCCTTATTCCGTTGTCAAGTTTCATTAATTGTTGATCTATTCGGCAGTCGCAATAGGCAAAAAAGCGTCCGGATGTATTCTACAGATTAGGAGGCTTCACCACAAGTCCGCCGAAGGGCTTCCCTTATGACGTGGTGGGAGAAGCCCCTTCGGGCCAACCTCCCCCAGGTCTTCTTAATCTCAAGGTCCGGCCCCCAGCGGCGGATCATGGCCAGAGCTTTCCCAACCTCATCTTCCTGTTCAAAGCCAACCATGGTTTCTACTAGGCCTCGTTCAATACCTCTTTTCAGGAGCTCCATCTTCATCCTGTTGAAGCCGTATTCCTCGTGAGTTGCGATGAAAAGCTCGCAGTAGCGCCGGTCGTCGATGTATCCCGACTCCTTCAATTCACGACATACCCTCTCGGAGACCTGGCACGAAGCCCCCCTTGCAATGAGTTTCCTTTTGAGCTGGCTGCAGGTCAGCTCTGACCGTGAGACCAGCCTCAAACCATATTCAAGCAGCCCCTCAAAACTGTCGTCCCTTTTCAAAAGTCACGCCGTCCCGGCCAGGCTAAGCTTGGTCCCCAATTTCCTGAAAACTTCCCTCCTTAGGTCGGGGTAACCCGACAAGGCGGGATCCGACCCCACCAGGGCGAAGGCATCCTCCCTTGCCTCCTCAAGGAGGTGCCTGTCCCTTACGAGATCAGCCACCCTGAAATCGGTTATGCCGTGCTGCCTTACACCGCAGATCTCACCCGGACCCCGGAGAGCCAGGTCCCTTTCGGCTATCTCGAACCCATCCGAGGAAGACCGCATCGCTTCGATCCTGGCTCGGCCATCCTCTGTCCCTGGTTTCCCGACAAGAAAACAGAAACCGCCTATTTCGCCTCTTCCCACCCTGCCCCTGAGCTGATGTAGTTGAGACAGGCCGAAACGATGGGCATCCTCTATCACGATGACTGTGGCATCCCTCACGTCGATCCCGACCTCGACAACGGTTGTGGATACGAGGATCGACAGCTCTCCCCGGTCAAACATCTCCATGGTGGATTGCCTTTCCTCGGGGGAAAGTTGGCCGTGAAGGATGCCGACCCTTTCTTTGGGGAACCGTGTCGAAAGTATCTCGTGACGCCTGATGACTGGCATTAGTGGGAGCTTCTCGCTCTCCTCTATCACCGGGCAGACCCAGTAGACCCTCCTTCCCTGGGCGGTCTCATCGGCTATGAACCTTGCCAGCCGGGGGTCATCGGGATCCCGCAAATACCTGGTTTCCGTAGGGGTCCTCCCGGGGGGAAGTTCATCGATCACTGAGAAGGCCAGGTCGCCGTAGACGGAGAGGGTCAGCGTCCTCGGTATGGGCGTGGCGGTCATCACGAGCACGTGGGGGTGTTCTCCCTTGGCAGTAAGTGCCCCCCTCTGGAGAACGCCGAACCGGTGCTGCTCGTCCACCACCACGGCTGCCAGGCCACCGAATCGGACCGTTTTTTGTATAAGTGCGTGGGTCCCCACCACGATACAGGGCTCACCGGAGGAAATAAATGAAAGGATCCCTTCCCTTTGCGGATCGGGGAGGGATCCCGTCAGAAGGTGAACGGGCACATCAAGGTCGGAAAACCAGCTGGATATCCTCTTGAAATGTTGCCTTGCCAATATCTCGGTGGGGGCCATCAACGCCCCCTGGAAACCGCTGTCCACCGAAGCCAGCAGGAATGAAACGGCTATGACGGTCTTGCCGGAACCCACATCACCCTGGAGCAACCTGTTCATGGGAACGTTACCCGAACTATCGGCGGCCAGTTCGTCCAGGACCTTTACCTGGGACCGGGTCAGCGAAAAAGGAAGGACCTCCGTGAGGAACCGTTTCATCAAGGGGCCTTCCCACACGAGGGGTTTTCCTCCCGTATCTTCCCGGTATCCCTGCTTCCTTATTGCAAGAGCCACCTGGAGGAGGAAAAACTCCTCGTAGGCGAGCCTTTTCCTGGCCAGTGCCCATCCTTCCCTGTCGGAGGGATAATGCATCTGAATGACGGCGGACGCCCTAGGCATGAAACCCTTGGACTCCAGGATAAAGGGGGGCAAGGGGTCGACGAGATCACCGGGGAAAGCCTCAATGGCGTCGAAGATCAGCTTCCTAAGCCATTTCTGGTACAAACCCTCCGTCCCGGGGTAAACGGGGACCACCGTCCTTTGATCGGAGGGATCGTCATCACCGGCCAGTATCTCGAACTCCGGGTTGGTGAACTGCAAAAGCCCCCCTCTTCTCTCGACCTTCCCGTAAAAGGAAGCTTTCGTGCCCGGCGTCAGGATCCTCTCCAGGCCTTTTCGGTTGAACCAGACGGCTTGGGCGAGGCTCGAACCATCACTGAGAAGGGCCGTCACCAAGGTGAGGTTTCTCCTCCTGGTGGGTTTACTTTCGATGGCCAGTACGGCCGCTACGGCCGAGGAGAAAGAACCGGCCTCGAGGGAGCCCAGGGGCGCGGGCGCCCCCCTGTTCTCGTAACGGCGTGGGAAAAGGTAAAGGAGATCCTCGACGGTCAGCACCCCGAGCCTGAGGAGGCGGGACGCCCTAACGGGCCCGACACCCTTCAGAAACCTCACGGGGGTGTCTCGCGCCGGGCTCTCCGTCACTGGCGGCTCTCCCCTTCCCCTTCGCCCTTTTCTTCCTCCGCGGGTGCTTCAAGAGAATTCAACAACGATCCGAACTTGGCAAGCAGTCCCTTGAACTCCGCCACGAACTGGTAACGGACCTGCCTCAACCTCTGGATATCCCGCTTGTGGGCATCCACCCGATCCTTGGCGCTGAGGACGATCTGGTGGGCCTGGGCCTCGGATTCGGCGATTATGGCCTCCGCCTTGCCCTCGGCGCTGCTCACCCTTTCCTCGGCGCTCTTCTGCGCGAGAACAAGGGCCTCTTGCAGGGACTGCTTCAGTTCAGTGTACTCACGGATCTGCTCGTCAAATCTGGAAAGTTGTACTTCCAGGGTCTTCACCTTTTCCGAGTAAACCTGCAGGCTTTCAGCGACTTTCTCCAGGAAGTCCTCGACTTCTTGGGGGTTATAACCCCTCATGGTCTTGCTGAAACTGATCCTCTCGATATCAAGAACGGTCAACAGGTCTGCCAATTCCTTCCCTCCCTGCCCGCGGGTCAGTATATTCTGTCTCCGAAAATGGCGCTCCCTATCCGCACCATGGTACTTCCTTCCATCACGGCGTACTCAAAATCACCGCTCATCCCCATGGACAGGACCGGCAGCGAAAGGCCCAACCGTGATTCGGTTTCATCCCTCAGTTGCCTCATCGAGGCAAAAAGCATCCTTGTTCCCCTCTCGTCCAGCCCCAGGGGCAGGACCGTCATCAATCCCCTGAGGTCGAGGTTTTCACACCCCTGCAGGATGCCTTCCGCCAGGATCTCCAGGGCGTCCCTTGACACGCCGAACTTGTCAGGGTCCTCGCCGATGTTCACTTCGAGAAGTATGTCCAACCTTCTGCCGGCGGCGAAACAGGCCCTGTCCAGGACCGAAGCCAGTTCGAGGGAGTCCACGCTCTGGACACAATTGAAGATCTCGATCGCCTTCTTAGCCTTGTTCTTCTGGAGGTGTCCCACGAGGTGCCATGGAATGCTCGACCTCGACGCCATGGGATCCCATTTCGAAAGAGCTTCCTGCACCCTGTTCTCACCGAGGGCGATCACGTTGTAGCGGGCGGCCTCATCCATCTCATCGGTCGAACGGGTCTTAGTCACGGCCACTAGGCCGACCCTGCCGCCTTCAAGGCCACAACGGGCCGCCGCGCTGGCTATCCTCTCCCGGACCGAAGCTATGTTATCCGCTATGGTTCTCACCAAATTCGAACCTCCCCCTCGGCGGCATCGGCTCCCGACGCTATCACCAGGTCACCCGGCTCGAGACCCCTTTTCACCAGGAAGCGCTTCCCCGATACGGGAATTCCCGATACTTCCACGGCGATGGACCTGTCTCCGGTTACAAGGAAGGTCATCTTTTTCCTGTCCCTTAGTGTGACGGCGCTTTCGGGAATGATCACTCCTTTCACGTCTTCGGCATGGAGGAGGTAGGAGATCCTCCTGGAGAGTAAATCCGCCGAGGAAAAAAACGGAAAGGTGAGGTAGACCTTGAAAATAGGCCCCAGGTCATTCACCGCGCGGACTTCCGCCCTGAAGGAAAGGTCCGACGCGGACCTCTTGACCTCGAGATGGTCTCTCTCGGCCGGGTTCCATCCCAGGGCCGATTTCTCCACGTAGGCCACGCACCTCAAGAATTGGGGCTGAGGAATGAATTTGCCAATCCCTCCTCCCAAGGCGACCTTTTGCCCCTCGTCCATGAAACGGGGCGTTCCCGGTTCGGGGAGCTTCGAACTCCCGGGCCAAAGGATCCCATAAGACCAGCCGCCCTCGACCCCGTCGAAAGCCGCCATGAAATAACCAGGACTGGGCGCTTTCACCTGTCTCCTGCCCGCGGGAGAGGCCACTTCAGCCACCACGTCACCGCGGGCGCAAAAGACAGGCCCCCTGCCCCGGGGGTAGGACACCGCGCCCTCGGCGGGCGAAGCCAGCACCATTTCTTCCCAGATCAAAACACCTTCCATAGGGATGTCCAGTGAGAGGACCGCCGGTTCAGCCACGGCCAGTTCGGGCCGAAGCCGAAAATAGCGGTCCCACCATGCTTTGTATACGAGGATCGCACCAAGGACAATGCAGACCGTGAAGAAATAGTAGAACGCCTTCGTCGCGGTTTTCCCTTTCATGCTTTTATCTTATCACCCCCGGCCCAGGTTGAAGTCGCCATCCTGTTCTCCCCAGGCAGGACCCGGATGAGTTCCGCTATGTCTTCGATGACGGCCAGGGCTCCCGCGACCGAAAGGACGTCAGGGCCGGTCCCTCCCGTGGTCACGCCGACAAAGGGTGTGCCGGCCCTACTCGCAGCCAGGGCGTCGATCTCGGAATCTCCCACCAGGATCGTTCGCGAGGCGGTGCTCCCAAGGTTCCTCACGGATAACCATATCGGATCAGGATGGGGCTTCGGGTTTTCCACGTCCTCCAGGCCGACGATGGAGTGGAAGTATTCTTCGAGCCCGGCTCTTTCGACGGCTCGGAGCAGTTTCTTCCTGTTCGAGACCACCCCGAGGCGAAGCCCTTCGTCCAGGAGGCTTGCCAAGGTTTTCCGGGTCCCCGGGAAGGGCATGATCCTCTCGTACTCCAAGGGGACCAGGTACTCCCTGTAATGGTCCATCCAGGCAGGTTCATAGCGCCCCCATAACATCTTCATGGCCTGGTCCAGGGGATGCCCTATGGTCAATGTCACCTCCTCTCTGGTCACCTCGGCCAACCCGAAGGACCCTGCCAGCCTGTTAAGGCAATAAGTAATGCCCCGGCTGCTGTCCACCAGGGTCATGTCGAAATCGAAAAGAACGGACTCCAAACCGTCCCGTCCCACTCCGGTTGCGGCCAGGTTCCCTTGGTATTCCATCATTCACGGTCCAGCCTGTTCAAAAGTTCCAAACCGCTATCCAGGCGCGAGACGTTTTCCGCCACTGTCCGAGCCACGCCCATCAAAGCTTCGTCAGTGACCCCCCCGATATGGGGGGTGAGTGTGACGGCGGGGTTGGCCAGCAACGGGTCATCGGGGTCGGCAGGCTCATCCCAGAAAACATCGAGGCCGACGCCGGCAAGGCGGCCGCTCTCCAGGGACGCTTCCAAGGCTCTCCGGGATACCAGTTCTGCCCTACCGACGTTGACCAGGAAGGAACCAGGCTCCAGGGCCTTGAAAAAAGCCCCGGAGGCTATTTCCCTGGTCTCCTCGTTGAGTTCAAGGGAGAGGATGACAAACCTGCACTCCGAAAGGGCCTCCTCCATACGTTCGAGGTGGTAGAAACCGTCTAGCCCCAGGGAACCGAAGGACTCCCTTTCGGTCCGGTTCACGCCCCTGACCTCCATGCCCATTCCCTTGAGCCTGGACACGACGTTCCGTCCCACGCTCCCCAACCCTATAACGCAGGCCCTCTTCTTCCACAGGGAAACACCTTGGGGGGAGAAGAGCCGTCTCTTTCGTATACTCTCCTGGCATCGGGCATACTTCCTCGAGTGGAGGAGCAGGTGCATCAGGGCGATCTCGGCAACACCCTCGGCGTTCCCCGTGCCCCCGGAAGGCACGTTGCAAACGGCTATGCCCATTTTTCTGCAGGCACCGATGTCTATCCTGTCGACGCCGACCCCCCACTGCTGTACCAGCCTGAGCCTCGGCGCGCCCTTGAGGAGGGTTTCATCCACATCCAGGGGACCGCAGACAAGCACGTCAGCCTCCCCCAAGCGATCCGCCAGGCCGACCTCGTCGGTTACTTCCATTTCATGGCCCGCCACCAGCGGGGCGATGACGCCCCTTAGTTTTTCAAAGGTTCGGGGGGAAAAAAGGATCTTCATTACCCTGTCCGCCCAGGGACGTTTCGGAGGCGTTTATCCCTTGAAAGGCTGGCGAAAGCCTCGTGGGCGTGGATGCTTTCATGGCTGACCACTCGGACCGAGTACCAGCTGATCCGGGGATCATCGTCAAGGCGCACAGCCACCTCCCGGACCACGTCCTCCACGAACCTGGGATTATCGTAGGCCCTTTCGGTGACGTACTTCTCGTCCTCTCTCTTTAAAAGGGTGAAAACAGGGGATGAGGCGCTCTCTTCCGCGATATCAGCCAATTCCTCGATCCATACCAGGTGGTCCATCCTCACGGTTATCATCACTTCCGCCCGCTGGTTGTGGGCTCCCTTTTCCGAAATCTCCCTCGAGCAGGGGCAGAGGGTGTTCACCGGCACCGTCACCGTCAGGGTGAAGTCAAAATCTTCTCCCCAGGATGCCCAGAAAACTGCGTCGTAGCGGGTGAGGCTCGGCGCGCCGCTGACGGGGGCTTTCCTCGTGGCGAAGTAAGGGAAACTGAACTTCAATTCCGCCTTTTCGGCTTCGAGGTGCTCCCTAAGGGCCGCGGCGATATGCTCCAGGTTTTGCAGGGTCACGTGGCCGTTGCAGGAATTCAGGATCTCGATGAAACGGCTCATGTGAGTCCCCCTGAAGTGCCTCGGTAGGGAGACGGACATCTCCACCATGGCCACGGTGTGCTGGATCTTCTCGTTCCTGTCCCTCACCTGTATGGGGTAGGCCAAGCCCGTCACACCCACGCTGTCTATCGGGATATTCCGCATATCTCTTTCACTTTGTACATCACGCATGGGGAAGACACCCTCTCCTGTCAATTGGTCGCTGAACGCAGACCTCCCAGGGGTTCATGGTTTTCCGGAATCCCCGGTCGATCCTCGGCCCGGCGACAGGTCCCAGAGGTTCAGCATCTCCTGGCCCCGGCCGCCGTCGTCCAAACCGAGGAGGGCTTTCATCTCGAAGGCGTTCCGTACCGCGTTGTCCCTGAAGCAGTTGTTGAACATGAGGAAAACCCTGCCCAAGTCCTTAGCGAAGGCCATGGCTTTCTCGCTGAAAGGGGCCAGTTCGGTTATATCGTACAGGTAGTTGAATCGCTCCGCCACCTTTGCATCCCTTTTATTCCAGGCGGGAGCGTTCCTTCCATGAAACCTCATCACCGTCCCCCAGGTGGCGGTAATAGGCCACTCCGGCGGGACGGTCCATTCCAGGCTGGGCTCATCCACGGCGGTGAAGGCCATATTCTGGTCCCTCAGGAGGTCCAGGAATCTCTCACGGTTGCCCACCTCGAGCCACGACCTGTGCCTGACCTCGATGGCCACCCTCGCCGGCGAGGCAAGTTCCGCTATCCTTTTGAACCAGTTTAGGTGCCTCTCGGAAAAGACCACCCAGGGGGGGAATTGGAAGAGAAGGTAGCCCAGCCTGTGCATGCTGTGGAGTACAAGGACCCGGGAGATGAACCTTTCCCAGAGCGCTTTGCGCGTTTCCTTGGGGATCTCCCAGATCCGCAGCCTGGAGCCCTTCGAGATGCCCGGCGGCGTCAGTTCCCTTGGGAGGGCTGTCACGGGGAGGGTGTGGAAGGTAAAAAGGCCGAAGGCCTTGATGTTGAAAAGAAAACCCGGCGCCGTCCTTGCGGCCCATTGGTAGAAAACTTCTTCGCCCGGAATGGCGTAGAAGGTACTGTCGACCTCGACGGTATCGAAAAAGCCGGCGTAGTGCTTGAGCCTCGAATAAGCATCCCTGGAATTGTCAGGGTACCACCCGCTCGCAATGAGCGACCGATCGGTCCAGGAACAGGTACCGACTCTCAGACCATCCATGGCATGGACCTCCGGGGGATCATGAGGCATCAGCCCGTGGTTCCATTATAATGGAGCCTCGTCGTAAGCGAAATTTTCAATGAAAGGAAGTGTCGCCTTGAAACTGGAAGGGATCTACGCCCCCATTCCTACCCCCTTTGACGAGAAGGGAGACCTAAACCTTGATGCACTCACCCTGAACTTCGGGCATTGGATGGCCACCCCCCTTGACGGCATCGTCGCCGGCGGCTCCAACGGGGAATGGCCCCTCCTGGCCTTCGACGAAAGGGTTGCCCTCTTTGGCGCCTGCGCCGACCTTTCGCGGGGAAAGCTCAAGGTTATCGCGGGGGTGCACTGCCCATCCACGAAGGAAAGCCTCGAATTGGGACTCGAGGCCGCCAGGGCCGGCTGCGACGCCGTCCTCGTGCTGCCGCCTCATTATTACAAGGGACAGAACTCGGGAGAGGCCCTCAGGGCTTACTTCACGACGCTGGCCGATTCGATCGGGATACCCGTCGTGCTTTACAACATGCCCGCCAACACTGGGTTCAACCTGGAGTCCGGTATCGTCGCCGCTCTTTCGTCGCACCCGAACATCATCGGCATCAAGGACAGTTCCGGCGATATAGTGCAGATTGCCACCCTTTGCAGGGACACTCCGGAAAGCTTCGGTGTCTTCGCGGGGTCGGGGAGCTTCTTCCTCCCCTCCATCGCGGTGGGGTGTTCCGGGGGGACCATGGGCGTGGCCAACCTCTTCGCCGACGCCTGCGCCGACATCCTTGTCAGCTTCAGGAAGGGCGACACCGACCGCGCAAGGTCGCTGCAGCTCGCCCTTATCGGGATCAACCAGGCAGTCACCAAGCGCTTCGGAGTGCCCGGGCTGAAGGCCGCCATGGACCACGCCGGCTTTTATGGCGGTCCTGTCAGGGCGCCGCTGCTCCCAGCCGAGGAAAAGGTCCGGGTAGAGATCGGTAGGATCTACGACCAGTTCAGATCTTTTTACAAGGGGGTTTCATTATGAAAAGGATCCTTGGAATTCTGGGTAGTCCCCGAAGGGGAGGCAACAGCGAGACGCTGGCTCGAAAAGTACTGGAAGGGGCGGCGGCAAATGGATTGGCTACGGATATCATCCGCCTCCAGGGTCTGAACCTCACCGGCTGCACCGACTGCAGGAAGTGCTGGTCGAGGGGGACGCCCTGCGTGATCGATGACGACATGGACAAGGTCTACGAGAAGATCCGGGAGGCCGACCTCCTGGTCTTCGCCTCACCCCTCTACTGGTACTCCTGGAGTTCCCAGATCAAACCCGTCTGGGACCGGTCCCTCCCCTTCGTTCATAAGGAGGCCCGCTGGAACCTGAAGGACAAGAAGGCACTGCTTGTTGCTGCGGCTGGTGACGATAAGCCCGAGGCCTTCGAGGGGATGCTCTTTTCATTCAGGACGTCCTGCAGGCTCCTCGGCATGGAAATGGTGGAACCCCTGCTCGCCCATGGCGTCCATGGCATGGCGGAGGCCGAAAAGAGCCACTGGTTCAGGCTCGCCGGGGAACTCGGAAGATCGCTTTAAGGGGAGCGGCAAGGGGGCGGCCTCAGGACGCCCCTTTTTATCGTTCCACCCGGAACAGGGTTTCCTCGCCAAGGCCGGTGATTACCGGGGTGTAGCCGCATAAAGCTCCATCCAGAGTAGGGTCGCCCGTATCGACGAGGAGGGCCTTGCCGTAAAGGCCCTTGAGTTTTGAAGGGGCCCCTAGGACTAGGATCCTCTCTTTTCCCACGGACCTGATCACCCTTGGCGACAGCTGTAGGTTTCCCCGCCCCAGGATGAAACCCTGGCCGCCTATGACGGACAGCAACAGCCAGCTCCTCCCTGGCAAAAGCAGTTCCAGGACCTCCCTCTCCGACAAGTCGACGCCGAGGGTCTTGCCGTCCCTGAGGGCGTCGACACCCAAAAGGGAGTATTCGCACCCCAGCCTTTTCATGATCGCCGCCGTGGTGGTCCCCGGTCCGACCAGGTACAGGTCCCCCGGAACCATCCTGGAGATGACCTCACTGGCTATCCCGTCGAGTTCAACGGCCCCGCTCTTACCGCCGCCTGACTTACCCCCCTGGAGGAACCTCCTCTCGCAGGGCACCAGCAGGTAACCAAAGAGCCTGGCCCGGAGAGACCCTTCTCTGAAGGCCTCCTCATCGATATCCATAACCTCCCGCTCCTCCAGCGCGACGCTCCCCCCGGTAAGGAAGAGGCCGGCCAGCTCTCCCGCCATGGTTGGGTTACGGGCGAATACGGGGGAGTGGATCTTGACCCCCGACGGGATACCCAGCGCTGGGACCCTCGTCTCCAAGACAGCCGCGATATCCCTGGCGGTGCCGTCGCCCCCGGCGAAGAGGACCAAGTCAACGCCGGCCTCCTCCATCGCGAGGGCCGACCGCCTGGTATCCTCGGCCGATGTGAGTGGTCCGATTTCTATGGGAAGGACCTCGGCGCGAAGGCCGGCCACCAGCGACTCCCGTTCTCCCATCTCCCCGGCGCAAGTCAGGACCCTCACGTCATCGGTGACGCTCCTCAACGCCGCCAGGGCCTCCCGCGCCCTCAAGGGTGACCTCGGGACGGCGCCAAGGGAACGGGCCTTCTCGAGGATACGGGCGCCGTCGGTCCCCTTTAGGCCCACGGCTCCACCCATGCCGGCGATGGGGTTCACGATCAGGCCGAGCTTTTTTCGGACCCCGACTTTTCCGCCGGTCATCTTCTTTCGAAGTACCCCCTGTATTTTTTCGTGTACTGTCGCCACGTTATGGCCCACCGGTCGGGGTCGTCCAGGTACTCGTGGTCGATAAGGTGGATCGTACTGCTGTCAGGGGCGCTCTTAATTCTCTCGGGCTCCTCGTAGCACTCCCTGGATATCTGTTCCAAGATCCCCAGGTACTCATCCAAGTCTTCCTTGGAGTAGGATTCGCTGGGCTCGATGGTGAAGGGTTCCGGTATAACCCAAGGTTCGTGGCTGCTCCAGTAATGGGTGCCGAAATCGGCTATCCTCCTCTGCACGTCGGCGGTGCCGAAGCCGGTCTCTCTTTTCATCTGCTCCCAGCTGTAGCGCACCTGTTCGATCCTAGCCGGGTGACGAGGGAAACTGATCGAGCAACCCCTCACTTCGAGCATCTTCTTCATGAAATAGTTGTTGTTCAGTACGGCTATCCTCGAGGCTTCCTCCAAGCCTTCCGCCCCGAGGGACATTATCCAGGCGTAAGCCCTGAGGACCACGGGGATCACGCCGTAGAAGGCCTTCACCTTACCGCAACTTTTTGGGAGGTTGAAGTCAAGGTAGTATCGCCCTCCCTTTTCATCCCTCCTGACGATCGGTACGGGCAGGTAAGGCTCCAGCACGCAGTCCACCATGAGGAGTCCCGTGGCGGGCCCCCCGCAGCCGTGGGGGGACGAGAAGGTCTTGTGAAGGTTGAAGAAGGACATGTCAAAACCGGCCTCCCGGGCTCGGGCGATACCGAGGAGACCGTTGGCGTTGGCCTGGTCGTAGCAGCATAGGGCCCCGTACTTTCTGGCCAGTTCGGTGAATTCCGCGATCCTGGAGTTGAAGATGCCCGTGTCTTCCGGGTTGGTGAAAAATATGGCGGCCGTCCTTTCCGACAGCGCGCTGCGGTAGGCCTCCAGGTCGGGCAGGCCCTCCTCGTCGGGTGGAAGAATAACAACCTTGTACCCCTTCACCTTCGGGACCGCCGCATCGGAGGGGTGTGAGAACAGCGTCGTAATGATCTCGTCGCGCCGCCCATCCTCCCCCCTGTCCCTGTGCCATGCCCTTACCATGGTTGCCATGGCCAGGGCTCCGTGGGTCCCCCCCCCGGGCTGGATGCTGCAGTAGTCGAGGCCGGAGATCTCCCTGAAGATCTCTTCCGTGCGATAGAGGATCTCCAGTATTCCCTGGACCGTGGACTGGTCCTGGCAGGGGTGAAGGTCGGTCATCTTCGGCGACCGGCTCAAGACCTCGTTGATCTTAGGGTTATGCTTCATGGTACAGGTACCCTGGCCTATGTCGATATTCAAGTCGGCACCGAGGTTCTCCTGCGAAAGGCGGTTGAAGTGCCTCACCACCTGGGGCTGAGCCAGTTCAGGTAAATACGGCGGGTCACTCCTCCTCATGCCGATGGGTATGGAGGACAGACCGTCGCCGACGGCCTGCTCTATCCCCTCCTCCGCTTCAGGCACGAGGAGCCCTCGTTGACCCGGCGTGCTCAACTGGTAAATTATGGGTTCGTCCCATCTCATGTGGTGAAACGCCCTTTTTTTCAGGGTCATTAGGTTTCCTCTCCTTTCATCGACGGACCGCTTTCACCGGAGGATCTCTGAAAGGGCCTCGGCGAGCCTGTCGATGTCATTTTTACTCGTCTTCTCGGTGACACAGTAGAGGGCACTCTGCCCCAGTTCCGGGAATTCCCCCGACAGGTCCTTCCCTCCGTAAATGCCCCGGGCGAGGAGTTTTTCGTTTATTCCGGCCACGTCGTGCCCGGACTTTCCGAAATCGACGACGAACTCCTTGAAGGAGACCCCCGAGGGTTTCTCCGTTGACACGCCCGGCACCTCGCCGAGGACCTTCCTGGCGTAGAGGGAACGCTGCAGAATGACCTTTCCCAGGTCGGCCATACCTTCAGGTCCCATGGAAGCGAGGTAGGCCGCCGCCGCGACGCCCCAGAGGGCGGCATGGGTGCCGACGAATTCCTTGGCCGTCTCCCTATTGGCGAAGGAGGTCCTCTCCCAGGCCACGTCCCCGAAGCCCCACTCCTTCTCCCTGGTCGGTGCTATCCCAAAGAGGCGGGAGGGGTACTCCTCGACGAAGCGGCCCTCTCCCTTGGTGCAAATGAACCCCCCCAGGCCCCCGCCGTAGTTCATGTGGATCCCCAGGGGCTGGATGTCACCGCAGGCTATGTCGGCGCCGTACCTGGAGGGGGGTTCCAGGACGCCCAGCGTGGAGGGGTCCGTGAAGACCACCATGAGGGCGCCGGCTTCGTGGGCTGTCCGGGCGGCCCTCCCGCCCTGGTCCTCGATAGTCCCCAGGTAAGAGGGGTTCTCGAAATATACCGCTGCCACCTCTTCGCTCATCTTCGACGCCAGGTCCTCGAGGTCCAGCAACCCCGAGGATCGGTCCCAGCCGAACATTTCGACCGTCATCACCGGGTCGAGATAGGTCCGCACCACCCTGAGCCTGTCGGGGTTCATGTTGCCCGCCAGCAAGGCCTTTTTCCTACCCGTCACCCGTGAGGCCATCCTCAAAGACGTTCCGGCGGCCTGGGCGCCGTCATAGGTCGGAACATTGCATACATCGAAGTCGAGTAATTCCGCCATCATGCTCTGGTATTCGAAGAGGACCTGGAAACGGCCGTGATCCTCGTAGGGTTCCCCGGCGTAAGCCGTCAGGAATTCCGACCTCCCAATGACTTCGTCGACCACGGCCGGGACGTGGTGATCGTAACACCCCGCCCCAAGGAAGCTGAGGTATTCCCCGACGGCGATGTTCCTGGAAAGGATCCCTTCCACGTGCCGCTTCAAGTCGGCCTCGGCAGTGAACGGTTCGGGGAGGTTCATCTTGGACCTCATCCTGATCTCTCGGGGAATGTCGCCGAGAAGATCATCTACGCTGTCGACACCGATTTCCTTGAGCATTGCCTCCCTGACTCGGGGTTCCGAATTGGGGATATAGGGGTAAACTCTTTTCTTGCCCTTCATGGCTTATTACCTCCTGCTCCGGTTTTCTCATGCGGTCCCGCCGCCGTCGACGACAAGGTTGGCCCCCGTTACCCACGGAGAGAGGCCGCTCACCAGGAAATAGACGGCCATGGCAATATCCTCGGGGGTCCCGAGCCTTTTCAGAGGCCTGTCGGCGCTCTCCTGGAGCCACTTTTTCTCGTCGATGCCCAGTTGCCTAGCCTCATCGCGGAGAAGGGGCGTGTCGGTATCGCCCGGTGAAACGGAGTTGACCCGGATCCCCTGGGGTCCGTGATCGATGGCCATGGCCCTCGTCATGTTCACGACCCCGCCCTTGGCCGCGCAGTAAGAGACGGCCTTGGGGCCTCCCTTTATCCCCCATCCCGAGGCTATGTTGACGATACTGCCGCCGCCGTTCCTGGCCATGAAGGGTATGAGATGCCTCGAGATCAGGAAGACGCTTTTCAGCGTTACGTTGATGGAAAGGTCCCATTCCTTTTCGTCCAGTTCCGCAATGTCCTTTCTCCTGATGACGCCGGCACAATTGACTAAGATATCCACCTTTCCAAAGCGGGCCATCACCACGGTGGCCATGTTCCTGCAATCTTCGTCCTTGGTCACGTCGCACTTCACGAAAAGGGCTTGCCTGCCAAGTTCGCTTTCAGCGGCCCGTCCGCCCGGCTCGTCTATATCGACCAGGACGACCGCGGCTCCCATGCGGGATAGAAACCGGGCGCATCCCAAGCCGATACCCGAGCTACCTCCAGTTATCACGGCAACCTTGCCGTCAAGCCTGAAAACGCTGTCGTCGAACAATTTACGTTCCTCCCTTTTTCATTGGAGCCCGGCGGTCTCGCCGCCGTCGATGGGTATGTTGGCCCCCGTGATATAGGACGCCTGGTCGGAGGCCAGGAAGGCGAAAAGGGCTGCGACCTCCGATGGGTCCGCGTGCCGCCTGAAGGGGATCCTCGCGTTGACCTTTTCGAGCATCTCCATTGTATATTCCGCCCTCTGCATGGGTGTAAGTACGTACCCGGGTGACACCGAGTTGACCCTTATCAGCGGCGCAAATTCCAGGGCCATGGTCTTGGCGAGGAGAATGACCCCGGCCTTCGAGGCGTTGTAGTCAGCGTAAAAAGGGTGGGCCTCCATCCCGTTAGTCGAGGCCGTCATCAGAATCACCCCGCCCGTGGACATCCGCCTTGCAGCTTCCCTGGCGCAGAGAAACATTCCATTCAGGTTGATCCCCAGGACGTTGCTCCACTGTTCGAAGGTGATATCGCTGAAACCGCTCCTGACGCTTATACCGGCATTGGATACAAGGATGTCCACACCGTCGAAACGGGCGTCAATCTCCCGGAACGCCGACTCTACCGCTTCGGGGACCGAAACATCGGCTTCAATGAGCAGTTCCACACCGGGCAGTTCGAACCCGGCCCGCTCAAGGGCGGCTCCGTCCCTGTCGATCAGGGCCACCCTGGAATCCTCCTGGACGAACCTGGAGGCGGTGGCTAAGCCTATTCCGCTGGCACCACCGGTTATGGCAACCTTTTTCCCCGCGAGATCCGGGTACATCCTGCAAACCCTCCTTTCTTGTATACGTGGTATACTACGTACACAGTGTCAATTTTTACCTTGTCAGCAGCCTTTAGTCAACTGCTTCCTGTCACTTCATCTCCGCGTAGGGGGGAAGAACCTTGGAAAAAATAGGGATACGCTGGGATTCAACCGCGACGGAAAGGGTCTACCGGGAACTCAAGAAGAGGATCTTCCTCAAGGAGCTGAAGCCCGGGCAGAGGCTCCCGGAAGGATCCCTCGCCAGGACCCTCTCGGTGAGCAGGACTCCCGTCAGGGAAGCCCTGAGGGTACTGGCCAACGAGGGTTTGGTGGACCTGGTTCCCAACTCGGGGGCCCGGCTCGTCTTTCCCACCTTGGAGCAGGCCGCGGACAGTTACGAGGTGAGGGAACACCTGGAGTCCCTGGCAGCCTTCAAGGCGGCCCTTCGCATAACCCCGGTACAGTTATGCCTGCTCCAGGAGGCCATCGACGAGGAGGAAGAGATATTCGCCTCCCGCGACCTCGAGAGGTACCTCGACATCAATAATAAGTTCCACCTCATAATAGCCGAAGCCTCGGGCAACCGCACCCTGATGGAGCACGTGGACCATACCCTGGCGGGCACCTACGTCTTCATGGTCTTCCTTGAATCATTCTTCGACTTTGACTCGAACCCAAGCCTCGACGAACACCGCGAGATCCTGGACGCCCTGAAACAGGGGAACCCGGACCTGGCATCGAACCTGATGAGAAGGCATATCAGGACCTCCATGGAGGCGCTGAAGGAGCCCTGAAGAATATGTATACATGGATTTTCGACATTTTCTGTTAAAAAATATTATTAAATTGCACTCTAATTGTATTTTCTATTGCCTATTTGACCCTTTTCTGCTATATACAGTGATCATTTATCGAAAAGGGGTGCCTCTATTGAAAGAGAGACCATCCGAGATCTTCGGATCGAATGTGTTCAACGACAGGGCGATGAAAGAGAGGCTCCCCAAGCAGGTATACCAGAAGCTCCAAGAGTCCGTCTCGGGCGGTGTTAAACTAGACTTCACCGTGGCGGAGATCGTCGCCACCGCCATGAAGGAGTGGGCTATCTCCCGGGGAGCCAGTCATTACACGCACTGGTTTCACCCCAGGACCGACCTCACGGCGGAGAAACACAACGCCTTCCTATCAGTTGACGAACTGGGCCTGCCCCTGGACACCTTCGGCGGCGCCGACCTCATCCAGGGAGAACCGGACGCCTCGTCCCTCCCCTCGGGTGGGATGAGATCGACCTTCGAAGCCCGGGGTTTTACGGCCTGGGACCCCACGAGTCCCGCCTTTGTTGTGACCGGAGATCATGGCGGGACGCTCTGCATCCCCTCGGTCTTCATCAGCGGTGATGGGACCCCGCTGGATATGAAGACCCCCCTGCTTAGAGCCCTGGCGAGGATCGAGGCGGTGACCGTCCGGATCCTCAAACTCTTCGGAAACCGTAATGTTCGATGGGTCCGAGCCACCATGGGCGCCGAACAGGAGTTTTTCCTCGTCGACGCAGAGAGGGCGTCCAGGAGGCCCGACCTGCAATATTGCGGGAGGACGATCATGGGAGCCCCCACTCCCAAGGGTCAACAGATGGAAGACCACTACTTCGGCTCTATCCCCCCGCGGGTCATGGCTTTCATGCAGGAAGTAGGCTGCCGGATGAGTACCCTGGGCATCGTCATCAAGACGAGGCACAACGAGGTAGCCCCTTGCCAGTTCGAATTCGCTCCCCAGTATACCGAGGCCAACCTGGCCGTGGACCAGAATCAGATCCTGATGGAACAGATGCGCCTGGTCGCTTCTCGCCACGGGCTGCGATTGCTCCTGCACGAAAAGCCCTTCGCCCTGATCAACGGGAGCGGCAAACACCTTAACTTTTCCCTTATGGACAGTGAAGGGCGCAACCTCTTGAAGCCCTCTTCCAGTCAGAGGAAAAACGTACAGTTCCTTACCCTAGTCTCGGGGCTGCTTCTTGGGATCTCGCGCTACGGGAGTCTTCTCCGTGCGTCCATCGCAAACCCTGGGAACATGCTCAGGCTTGGCGGTAACGAGGCGCCGCCGGTCATAATGAGCGTTTTCCTCGGCGATGTCCTGACCCACATCTTCGACCGGATCGAGGAGGGGCTGCCCGAGAACCTACCATCGAAGGCGTTCCTGAACCTGGGGTTAAACCGTCTTCCCGACATCCTCATGGATAATACTGACAGGAATCGCACGGCTCCGATAGCCTTCACGGGCAATAAGTTCGAGTTCCGCGCCCCCGGCGCGTCGCAGTCGCCCGCTGGGCCCATGACGATGATCCTGTCCATCTGGGCCTGGGGCCTCGAACGCATGGCCACGATGGTGGAATCGAGGATAGGCGAGACCGATGTGGCCGACGCAGCCCTCGACGCCATAAGGAACGCCGCCCTTGAAAGCGGCAACGTCCGGTTCGAGGGCAACTGCTACACTTCGGAGTGGCACGAAGAGGCCGGCAGAAGAGGCCTTCCCGTAGCTCACAGCACCAGCGAAGCCCTCGCTCTTTTTTTGATACCCGAGAACAGGGAGCTTCTTTCCGGGCTCGGCGTTTTCACCGATCGCGAGATCCGTGGTTATTACGAGACAAGGCTGGAGCAATATGTCAAGACCCTGGAAATAGAGATGAACGTCATGGAGGACATGATCCGGACGGGCGTCCTGCCCGCGGTCACAAAGCAGATCCACCTTGAGGCCTCGGCCCTGTCTTCGATCGCAGGCCGTTGCGGAGAAGGGAAAATTGCACTTTGGGAGGGCCAGGTCGATCAATTGGTGGACATCAAGGAGGGTCTCCTGGAGGGCGTAAACCGGATGACATCACTAAAGGACGGCCTGGCATCGCTCAGCCTGGATGAGAAGGCGAGAACGCTGACAGAGAGGGGGGTTCCGATCCTCGAGGGCCTGAGAGGGATGTGCGACGCGGCTGAAAGGATGACTTCCGGGGAGTTTTGGCCCTACCCCCGGTATAATGAACTGCTTATTCCTGGTTAAATTATGGCCCGGGGAGATCCGGACCCCCGAGGACTTCATTCGGAACCGAAAAAGTACCGGTAATCCTCCGAAGAAAGCAATAATTGTCCGTCCACAATACTGTACGCACCGGGCTTCAGGTACCGGGCGACGCTTTCAAGAAGGTCGGTCTCTCTCACGTCGGAATACCAGGCCAAGAGCCGGCCGAGATCCCTAGCGTGGGGCTCTTGCCTGAAATGCTGATGGAGCCTCGTGAGCCCCTCCCCGAGCAACTCTCCCCTCTTCTCATCGACGGCCATTCTAATTAATTGGTAGGCTAATTCCCTCTGCGCGGCATCCCTCACCATGAGGCGGCCCTCCGCCCTCTCGATGAGTTCCGTCCGGGTCACGGGATCTTCCTCCAGGGACGCTCTCCTCAAGAGCCTGTCTCCCTCCATGCCACGCAAGAAAAAAAACAAACCCGCGACGGCGACGATGCTCATGGCCATTCCCATGCTCTTCAGGACCCATTCCTTCCTGATCTCCGTCCAGGGAAAGGACGAGGGCAGGAGTTCCCTGTTGGCGATGCCGAAAGCAAAAGCAAGCCACAGGACATCCTCTATCCTGTGAAAGGGGCGCGTCCAGAGTGCGTCAAACCAGATCAGGAATAAAAAAGACGAAGCCCAGGCCCCTTCCGTTGAAAGAGGGTCACCCCTCTTCAGCCGGGAGAGGAAGCATTTGAGCCACCAGGCCCCGAGGGCGATGAGTGCCAGCCCCCCGAACATTCCCGTTTCACAAAACCACTGGAAGACCTCGCTGTGGGCCCAATAAGTGTATTGCCATTTCATGCCGGGGTGCCTAGCGACCATTCTCCTCTGGGCCTCGAGGTAGTTCCACTTGTAATGGCCAAGCCCCACACCGCTCAAGGGGTGCATTTTAAACATTTCGGCGGTGGTCAGCCAAATGCTGTCCCTCTTGCCTACGGTTCTGAACTGTTCGACCATCTGGAAGCTCTTCATGATGAAGACGTTCCCACGGCCAAAGAGAAGGGTCCCCGAAAAGGTCGCGGCCAATAGGGCCAGGATGACCGAAACCCTAGCCAGGGTCTTCCTGGTCCCCATGGACCGGGCCACGAGCGAGGCAAGAACGCAAAGGCCGACAGCGTAGGAAAAGACGGCCGAACGGCTCGTGGAATTCCATAAGCCCCAGGCGTTGACGGTGAAAAGGAAAAGATTGGCCGCCACAGCGATTTTCTTGCTGCCACCGATGTCGTTTCCAGGGCCGCCACGCAGGAACAGCCAGGATGAACCCATCATGACCATGGCCACCCAAAGGCCGAACATGTTCTGCTGCCCCGTGTTTCCTATGTATTTCCCCGGAGTGGGGTAAACGAAGGGGAAGAGATGATGCAACCCATGGACCTGCAGTTCCGCGAAAAGGACATTCACGGCGCCCGCCAGGGCGGCAAGCCAAAGCAGGATAGGCAGGCTCTTGCCGTAGGCCCCGTTACGGGTGATGACGTAGACTCCCCAGAGGGAGGCGAAGAAGAGCCACTCCCTGGTAAAGGTCGGAACTGACGTAATCGGGGTCCAAAGGGGTTGGAGGATCAGGAACAATACCAGGAAAAGCCATGCGGCTCCAAAGGGATCAAGGAGGAAATCCTCCCTGACACCTTTCATGAGGACTATCCTCATGCCGGCCAAGGCTATGAGGAAACCCACCGGGACGAAAACAGCCGCCCATTTCATGAGGTGAAGCGCCTCGTACCAGAAGGGCCCTGAAAAAACAAGGTTCGGAACCGAGAGCATGAAAAAAAGGATCATCGTGGCCAGGGGTTCCGGCACGAGGCTCGCCTTCCCCGACCGGAAGGGCCCATCGCCCTTGAAAAGACCGACGTCACCTGGTCCTCCGGTCAAAACTTCACCTCCGGATCCTGGCGGATGATCGGCAAGGCCTTCTGGAAACGGGCGTCATCGCCCCTTTCAGGACGGCCAGGCCTGGCTCGCAAAGCGAGCGTGTTCTTTGAAAAAGGTGAGCCTGATGGTGCCGGTGGGGCCGTTTCTGTGCTTCGCCACGATCACATCGGCCGTATTGTCACCCTCTTCTTCGGGCGGGTCGTAGTAACCGGGGCGGTAAAGGAGGATGACCAGGTCGGCGTCCTGTTCTATGGCGCCGCTGTCGCGAAGGTCCGAAAGTTGGGGCCTTTTTTCCTGCCTTGATTCGACGGCCCTCGAGAGCTGGGAGAGGGCGATCAACGGTACATCGAGCTCCCTGGCTATGGCCTTGAGGGAACGGGAGATCTCTGCGACCTCCTGCTGCTTGCTCTCGGTTCTCCTCGTCAACTGCATCAACTGGAGGTAATCAACCACGATCAACCCATTGCCGGTTTTCATGACCTGGGATTTGAACCGCCTGGACCGGGCTCGCAGCTCCAGCGTCGTGAGCACGGAACTGTCATCGATGTAAAAGGGGGCCCTGGAAAGGTCACCCGCCGCGGCGGCCAACTTTTCCCAGGCGCTTTCATGGAACATACCCGTCCGGAGGTCGTGAACATCCACCCTGGCCCTGGATCCCAGCATGCGCTGGACCAACTGTTCTGCGCCCATCTCGAGGCTGAACATGAGGACCGGTATCCCCCTGTCCACCGAGGCATGCATGCCTATGTCAAGGGCTAGGGCAGTCTTCCCCATGGAGGGCCTGGCGGCTATTATATTGAGACTGCCTGGCTGGAAACCACCTGTGATCCTCTCAAAATCGTCGAAACCACTGGGGACGCCCGTCACCGAGCTGTCGGGCGAATGGAATTTCTCTTCAATGGATCGAAAAGTAGGGCCGAGGACATCCCCCACCTTCCTGAAGGGGATCTGGCTACCTCTCTGGGTGATCTCGAAGACAGCCCGCTCGGCCTGGTCCATCACGTCTTCGATCTCCCGGTCCTCCGAATATCCGAGACGTGCTATCTCGGCACCGACCTGGATCAGCCTGCGATGGATCGACTTATCCCGTACTATCCTGGCGTGATATTCGACGTTGGCCGTGGTGGGAACGGAATCCACGAGCCCTGCGATGAAGCCCTGGCCCCCGAGGGCTGAGGCGAGCCCCCTCTTGGACAGGTCTTCGAGGAAGGTGAGAGGGTCCACGGGTTTCCCCTTTTCGGCCATTTCCCTCATGACCTGGAAAGCCTGCCGATGGCTCCCGTCGTAGAAATCCTCCGGCAGGAGCGCGTCCAAGCACACCGTCAGTGCATCCTCTTCCAGAAGGCAGCCTCCTATCACCGCCCTCTCGGCCTCGATGCTGTGGGGGGGGATTTTCTCGAAGAGCTGGTCACTCAACCCTTTCATCCTCGACCTTCAGGGTCATATCCGCTTCAACCCCCTGGTGCAGTTTTATTGAAAAGGGGTAGGAACCCAACTCCTTCACCGGTGAAGGAAGCCGGACATCCTTTTTATCGACGGGGACACCATACTTTTCCTGGATCCTTTCCGCCACCTGGGCCGCCGTGACGCTACCGAACAGTTTCCCCCTCTCCCCGGCGGAAACCTTGAGCACGACTTGCTTGCCCTGGAGGAGAGCCCTGCTGCTCCAGGCCGCCTCCTCCTCCCGCCTGGCCCTGACTTCCTTCGTCTTCTGGCGCTGTTCCCAATCCTTCAACTTTTCCCTGGTCGCCTCTTCGGCCATCTTCCTGGGGATCAGGAAGTTTCTCCCGTAACCCTCGGCCACATCGACCAGGTCACCCTTTCTGCCCACTTTTGATACGTCCGTCAGAAGTATGACTTTCATTCTCTCCCCCCCCGAAACCTCGACCGCAGGTCGAACCACAGATCAATGATACCCAATATAAGGATTAACTGCGCTAAAAAGGGGACGACCATAACGACCAGTGTCAATAGGGCCTTCAGGAAACGGCCTAGTCCCCTGGAACTCATGAAGAACCAGCCAACGGCCAGCCCTTGGAAAAAGAACAGGGTCGTCACCAGGAGGCGCAGGTTCAGGGCCGTCTTTTGCAAAAAGGCAGCAGGGGGATGATAGGTCCCCGCCAGCTGGAGCGCCAAGGAGGCCACGAGGGCCCAAAAAATGCTCTTGGGAAAGCGCCATCGGCTGAACTCCGGAAGCCTTGGAAGGACTTCCCTGCCTAGCCTTTTCAGCACCGCGGCACTCACAACGTAGCTCAGAAAGCAGTCCACCGTCGCCGCCATGACAAGGAGGGCGGGGAAGATCAGCGGGATCAGGGAGAGGGTGGTCCGCATCTGCTCCTGGGCCAAAGACAGAGACTCCTTCGACATGCCCAGGCCTGAATAGACCGAGGAGATCCTCTCGATCATGGGCAGGATCTCCGCTTCCTCGAGCCCGAAGGGGTTGATCCCTGTCAGCTTAATGGCGATCACCATCAGTAGGAGTTTGCTCCCGAGAGAAACCAGGATACCGTAGAGGATAATATCGACGGCCCTGTCGAAACGCCTGCCCAGGGCCCCTAGGGCTATGCCCAGGAAGCCGAAGCCGAAGCAGAAGAAAAGGGCTCCCACCACACCGGTCAAGGCGGCCGAGATCACCGTCGCCGCCACGACTCCAAGCACGGCCCTTCCCAGGCTATGCCTGAGACCTAGGACAACGAGAGGTGCGGGGCAGACAAGGGAGAACGCCATCCCTACGAGGGGCAGGAAGTGACCAGCTAGGAAAAGCACCGCGGAAAGGGCTACTAGCAGCGATGATTCGACCAGGGCCCTGGTCCTGTCCATAAAGAACGACCTCCCGATAGAACGGGGGGAGAAGCCTGGGGCTCCTCCCCCCGCGATGAACACGGGTCTTCTTCCTTCTACTCAGCGCTGTAGGGAAGAAGAGCGAGGTAGCGCACCCTTTTTATCGCTTCCGTGAGCTGCCTCTGGTGCTTGGCGCAGTTCCCCGTCACTCTCCTGGGGACGATCTTGCCGCGCTCGCTTATATACTTCCTGAGTTTATCCACATCTTTGTAATCAATGTGGTCTATTTTCTCCATGCAGAACATGCAGACCTTTGGTTTCCTTCTCTTGCTTCTCTTACCTCCGCCGTTCCTCGGTGAAAAAGCCATCACGAACCTCCTTCCCTTCAAAGAATCCAAAGAAACTATCAGAAGGGTATATCGGCATCCTCGCCTTCGTCCTTGATGTCGTCCAGCTCGGAAATATCCCTCACGTAATCGTCCTCAAAACCCTTCTCCCTGAGGCTGCCTCCCCTGGACGGGATCGCCTGCTCTCCCTCGGAAGGGTACGCTTCGCCGCCGTCCCTGCGGGAACCAAGGAAGGTAACCCCTTGGGCGACTACTTCGGTGACCCACCGCCTTTCGCCCGTCCCCGCCTCGTAACTGCGGACCTGGATCCTTCCCTCGACGAGAACGGAACTCCCCTTCCGGAGGTATCTTTCGCAGTTCTCGGCCTGGACGCCCCAGACCACCACGGGGATGAAGTCAGCCTGGTCCTGGACTTCGCCTTCCTTAGTCTTCCACTGGCGGTTGACGGCCACGGTCAATTTCGCTACGGCCTGCTTGGAGGTGGTATATCGCACCTCGGGATCTCTCGCCAGGTTGCCCATCAGAATGGCCTTGTTGAAACCCCTTGCCATCGAGATCACTCCCTAGGTTTCATCCAGAGCAATCACCAGGTGCCTTAAAACCTGGGTCTTGAGTTTCAGCAACCTTCCCAGCTCGCTGACCTGGGAAGGGTCGAGAGTGAAAGTAAGGACCGCATAGAAACCTTCGGTTTGTTTCTGGATAGGATAGGCGAAGCGCCTTTTCCCCCAGGAACTGCTCTTAACGATCTCTCCTCCCAGGTTGCGCACGACCCCCTCGATCTCCGTCAACGCCGATTCGTGTTCCTCCAGGTCGGCCTGGAAGATCGTGACCATTTCGTACGATCGCACGTCATACACCTCCTCCCTTTGGCCTGAGGTCTCCCCACTCCGGGGGAGACAGGGACATACGGCAGAACATTATACGCTAGGGACCCTTTTCCGGCAACGGGTCCTGAGAAACCACTTCCACCCGGAATATCCGTTCTCCAGGTAGAGTCAGGTTGAACTGTTCCCTGGCGAGCCGGGCCACGCCTTCCGGCGTCTTGTAAAAAAGGATTTTTTCCTTCAAGACCTGGACATCCCTCGTAGCTGCGACCAGGCGGTCCATCCTTTCATCTACGATGGAGCCCAGCCTCCCTATCTTTTTGAGTTCCAGGATGTAAGCCGTTCCGACGATCGCCAGGAAGCAGAGACCGGCCGTGATCAGGGCCACCCAGCGCAGGCGGATCATTCCTACATCTTCTCCGGTGCGCTTATCCCCAACAGAGAAAGGGCGTTGGCCAGGACCACCCTCGTCGCCTCCGAGAGGATCAGCCTGGCGCCCTCCAGTTCAGACCCCACGCCCAGAACCCGATGGGCGTTGTAGAAGGAGTGAAAATCCCCGGCCAGGTCGTAGGCGTAAAAAACTATCCTGTGGGGGGCGAGGTCGACGGCCGCCTTTTCGACCTCCTCGGGGAAGGCCGAAAGCCTCTTCACGAGTCCTATTTCTTCCGGCTCAACCAGTAAGGAAAGGTCGACATCCGATAGCTTTGGCATGACCTTGCCCCGGGCCGCCGCTTCCCTGAAAATGCTGTGTATCCTCGCGTGGGCGTACTGGACGTAAAAAACAGGGTTGTCCGTGGAGGCGCTCTTGGCCAGGTCCAGGTCAAAATCAAGGTGACTGTCGGAACGCCTCATGGCGAAAAAGTACCTCGTGGCGTTGACCCCTACCTCCTCTATAACCTCCGCCAGTGTGACGAACTCGCCCGAGCGGGTCGACATGGATACCTGCTGCCCCCCCCTGTGGAGGTTCACGAATTGTATCAGTAGGATCTGGAGGTCTTCCTCTTTCCTGCCGAGGGCTTGCACCGCGGCCTTCATCCTTGGGATGTAGCCGTGATGGTCGGCCCCCCACACATCGATCACCATGTCAAAGCCACGGTCGTACTTGTCCTTGTGATAGGCGATATCGGAGGCGAAATAGGTGGGTGCCCCGTTGCTCCTTATGAGAACCCGATCCTTGTCGTCCGAGAAGGCTGTGGCCTTGAACCAGGTCGCCCCGTCGGCATCGAAGGCGAAACCGTTTTTCTTGAGGGTCTCCAGCATCCTGGGGATCTTGACCCCGTCGTAGAGGGATTTCTCTGAGAACCAGACGTCGAACTTAACGCCGAAGTTTTCAAGGGTCTGACGGATGTCCTCCAGGATGACCTCATTGGCGTACTTCGTGAAAAAGGGGAGGGATTCTTCAGTCGGGATGTCCAGGAATCGCTCGCCCTCCGAGTCAAGCACCTGACGGGCGAGATCGTAGATGTAGCCGCCCTTGTAGCCATCCTCCGGGAAAGGTGCCTCTCCGGGGCGACCGCAGATCTCGAAATACCGGGACTGGGTCGACCTCCCCAGGAGCTCCATCTGGAGCCCGGCGTCATTAATGTAGTACTCCCTCTCGACATCCCACCCGGCGAAGGAAAGGATCCTTGCGCAGATGTCTCCCACGGCGGCGCCCCTGCCGTGGCCGACATGGAGCGGCCCCGTAGGGTTGGCACTGACGAATTCCACCTGGACCCTACGTCCGCCGCCGGAATCGCTCCTGCCGTAATCGTTCCCCCGTTCCAGGATATCCTCGATGATCCCGGTCATCCACGACCGGGAGAGGAAAAAGTTTATGAAACCCGGCCCCGCCACTTCGACCCTCTCCACGAGGGGGTTTTCCGGCAGAAGAGAGACAATATGGCGAGCCACTTCCAGAGGTCTCTCTCCGAAAGTACGGGCCCATTGCATGGCGGCGTTGGTGGCCCAATCCCCCTGGCCCTCCCTTCTCCCCCTCTCCACCTCCACTGAGGCTTCCCCCTCCAGGGTTATCCCCTTCTCCCGGGCGATCTTCCCGATCGACGATGCCAGCATTTCTTTTATGACGGTCTCGATGTCTTTCTTCATGATCTCGCCCCGCTTTCGATCACCTTTTCTTCAAGGGCACTGTGGCCTCGTTCCAGCCTATCTGCTGCCTGACGATGTTTGCCAAGGCCTGTTGAGCCTGCTCTTCCAGCCTGGCCGTGGTTACTACGGTTTTCTGTTCCGCCGCCAGGGTGATTCCTTTCCTCACACGAATGGATTCCTCAAGCTTGACCTGCCCCGCGTCGTAGGGCCGGGTCACAGGAAGGACCATGACCTTGAACCCCTCGGGGAGAGCAATGACGGCGGTCTGTTCAAAGACGAAGGGGAAACGGATCTCACCGGAAATCCTTTTTTCTGCTATCGACCGTTGCCAGGGCATCACCACCGAGGGCATCCTGAGCAACTGTCCCTCGCCTCCGGGGATAGCGATCCTCGCATGGATGGGGATCTTGACCCTCAAAGCCGTGCCGGGCGATTCTGCGGTCACTTCCTGGAGGGATACTCCCTGGATCGAAGGCCACGAAAAGGAGGCCAGCATCCTGGTCGCTGCATCTTTCCCCGTGTCGCCCCCTCCGGCCAGGACTTCGACCCAGGCTCCCCCGGCAGTGATCGTCAGTTCCCCCTCGGCAACGCCATCCGGAGCGACTTCCAGGACCCAGTTAATTGAAAGCCGATGATCTCCAGGCCCGCCCGAGGGCAGTCCCATTCTTGAGGGTGTACTTCCATCGAGATAATGCAGTGTCCGACCCCAGAGGCGCGGCGGCATGGAGCCCGGCTTAACGGCCTGTCCCACCTCGAACATGAAGGGCTTCCCGTTGGTCGGCTTAACCGACAGGATCGGTTTCCCCCATGCCTTTATCGTGGCGGGCGACCCATCCGAAAGGGGGACCCTTGGATCCCAGCAGGTTTCCACCCCCCAGCCGGCCCTCCGCAGCCAATTCCCCAGGAGGAACGTGGCTTCCCACTCTGTCCAAGGGCCCTCCGCCGAGACCGCGGCGGGCCTCCTTACGAGGTCGGGAGGGAGCGAGCGATCGATACGTGCGGGGTCGTTAACATATTGGATGATGCCTATCCCCCTCTTTGATCTGTCGGGGTCCTTCAAAAGAGATGCGACCCTCGAAGGAGGGGGCGTATCGAGGGAATCAGCCAGCGTTGCGGCGTCGGAGAGTGAGAACTGTATGCCCTTCCTGAGGCTGAATAACAGCCACCGACCCTCCCCGGGGGAGAGGGAGGCCCCTTCATAGGCTGGGGTGTTAATGATGCTCCAGGTATAAACATCCTCGGCACCGTTCTTGCTGACCTGCGGTTCGGGGAGGTTTTCGCCCAACCAGGCCGGTTCAACCCCGCCGGGCACCGTCAGGGTGATCCTCTGTTCCCACTGGGCAAGGTCAAGGTCAATGGGCACAGCGTCCTCGAGGTTCATTCTGGTGGGGAGGACCTCCCTGTACGACAAGGCAAGGATGTTGTCCTCGAAGTCATTGGGAAACCGGACCTCGATCACCCGGACCCCATCCCTTTCGATCTCCCTGGGGATCAGGGGGTACCGCACCCTACGACGGTTAGGGTCATAAAGGGCCGATTCCAGGACCGAGGCTTCACCTCCATCGAGGATCGGGATCTCCCAGTTCCTCCAGTTGTCGGGTAGGCTCTGGCCTTCGTAAAGGAAAAGGGTGGTGGTCCTTTCCGTTCTCCCATCGGCCAGGAGCCGGTAATTGATATCCCTCAGGACAAGGGTCCCCTTACCTGATCCCAGGGCTTGCAAAGAGGGGGCTTCATCCAGGGTCTTCGAGAGAAGGGCCGGAATGTCCTGGCCGTGGGCTATACCGCGAAAGGTGAAGGCGGTCACCGCTATCAGTACGAAAAGGAAGAGCCTCGATCTCAAAATTATCACTCCTTCGTGCTCGAAGGCGCAGGACGGCCGGTCCGACCCTCAAGCATTCTTACCGCAACAGTGCTTGTACTTTTTCCCGCTTCCGCAGGGACAAGGTTGGTTTCTCCCAACCTTCGGGGTACTCCTCACCGGTTGCGGCCTGGGCGCGTCACCGGGTTCACCGGCGGTGAGGGGCGTCACCGCGTCGCGGGACTCCCGACGGGAGGCCGTTGACCTGGCCGGAGCCGATCCCGGTGTCGCCACGGTCACCCTGAAGAAGTACTGGGCGAAGGAGATCCGAACCCGCTCCATCATCTCCTGGAAAAGATTATAGGATTCAAACTGGTATTCAAGAAGCGGATCCTTTTGGCCGATCGCCCTCAGCCCGATCCCCCGCCTCAGCTCATCCATGGCCAGGAGGTGCTCCTTCCAGGCTGAATCGAGCACGTTGAGGAGCAGAAACCTTATCATTTCATTGGCGTTGTCTTTGCCCATCTCCTGGATCTTGCCGTCTATTCTCCGGGTGACCTCTTCCATCAGCCCTGCACGAGATACCTCAAGGTCTTGCGGTGTATCTACACCCTCAAGGTGCTTTTCAATACCCGGCCAAAGTACGCTTTTGAGTGAGACCGACACAGCCTGGGGTTGAGGTTCGCCGCCCTCGGGGAAGAAGCGGTCCAGGATGCCGTCAACAGCGTCTCCCACCAGCTGGCGGCCATGGTCTGCCAGGTCGGGCTCGGTCAGGATCCTCCTCCGTTCCTGGTAAATGGCCTCCCGCTGCTGGCTCATCACGTTATCGTACATCAAGAGCTGGCGCCGGATATCGAAGTGGAACTCCTCCACCCTCTTCTGGGCCGTCTCTATGGCCTTGGTTAGCAGACCGTGCTCGATGTACTCGCCCTCCTCGAGGCCGAGTTTTTCCATGAAACCACTTATCCTGTCGGAGCCGAAGAGGCGGAGAAGGTCATCCTCCAGGGAAAGGTAAAAGGTGCTGCAGCCTGGGTCCCCCTGGCGACCACTTCTGCCCCGGAGCTGGTTGTCAATGCGGCGGGATTCGTGCCGCTCCGTTCCTATGATCTTTAGCCCCCCGAGATCGACGACCCCGGCGTGCTCACGGTCGCACTCCTCCTTCTTCGCCGCGAGGATCCCCTCGAAGGCCTCGATGTCGGAGTCATGGTCAATGCCCTTCTTACGGGCCTCTTCCCTGGCCAGGAAAAGGGGGTTCCCTCCCAGGACTATATCGGTCCCGCGGCCGGCCATGTTGGTGGCCACCGTCACCGCCCCCAGTCTCCCCGCCTGGGCGACGATGTTCGCCTCCATCTCATGGTACTTGGCGTTGAGGATCCTGTGCTCGATCCTCCTGGCCTTCAGGATCTTCCCGATGGTCTCCGAGCTTTCGATGGAAGTGGTACCTATCAGTATCGGTTGGCCCGTCCTGTGGGTCTCCTCCACGTCGTCCGCTACGGCTGCGAACTTCTCCCTCCTGGTCCGGAATATCACGTCGGGGTTATCCTTCCTGATCATGGGCATGTGGGTGGGTATCACCACCACCTCCAGCCCGTAGATGTCCTTGAACTCCTCTTCCTCGGTGGCGGCCGTTCCCGTCATACCCGCCACCTTGCCGTACATCCGTACGTAGTTTTGGAGGGTTATTGTGGCGAGGGTCTGGTTCTCCCTTCCAACGGAGACCCTCTCCTTGGCTTCTATGGCCTGATGAAGCCCGTCGGAGTACCTTCTCCCGAACATCAGCCTCCCGGTGAACTCGTCGACAATCACTATCTCGCCGTCCTTGTTGACGTAATGGACGTCCTTCTGGAAAAGGTGGTGGGCTTTCAGGGCCTGGACGATCCTGTGACCGAGCTCGGACCTCTGGTAGTCGGTGAAAAGGTCAGGCAGGCCGAGGATATGTTCGCACTTGGCTATCCCGGCCTCGGTGAGGGCCACGTTCCGCTCTTTCTCTTCCAGTTCGAAGTCCTCTCCCTTGCGAAGCCTCCTGGCGACGTCGTCGGCCTTCCTGTAGACTTCCACGTTGTCCTCGGAGGGGCCCGAGATGATGAGGGGAGTCCTGGCCTCGTCGATGAGGATGGAATCGACTTCGTCGAGGATAATAAAGGAATGCTCCCGCTGCACGAGTTGGGATGCAGCGATGGCCATATTATCCCTGAGATAGTCAAAACCGAATTCGCTGTTGGTGCCGTAGGTGACGTCGGCCCTGTAGGCCGCCATCCTGTCGTCCTGGTCCATGAAGGCGTAGATAACGCCCACGGAGAGACCCAGGTACCTGTAGATGGGCCCCATCCACTCGGCGTCCCGCTTGGCCAGGTAGTCGTTGACCGTGACCAGGTGCACCCCTTCACCCTTCAAGGCGTTCAAAACTACGGCCAGGGTAGCCACCAGGGTCTTGCCCTCGCCGGTCTTCATCTCGGCTATCTTGCCCTCGTGGAGGGCCATCCCTCCCATGAGCTGAACATCGAAATGACGGAGTCCCAGGGTCCTCCTCGACGCTTCCCTGACGGCGGCAAAGACCTCAGGGAGCATTGCCTCAAGGGCTTCACCATTCACGGCCCTCTGCCTGAAAAGGAGCCCCAGGCCGGCGAGTTCATCCTCTGAAAGGGATCGCATCGGCCCTTCCAGGTCATTTATCCTGGCCACGGCCGAGGCGTAGCGCTTGAGGGTTCTTTCGTTCCGGTCGAGCCCCAGGGTTTTCTTAAGTGCTTCAAACATTCATTTCACCTCGATCGGGTCTAAGCGGGGAGCGCGCCTCAAAGTGTCATTATATTCCCCCTGGTTGGGAGCGTCAAAAAAGGGGGCCCTCCTGGGAATCTCCCGTCTCAGGGGGGGTAAGGTGACGGACGCTCCAAGGAGAACCTCCGAAGGGTGAAAAAATACGGGGTCAGGAAAGAAGGCTTTTTGCCTTGACCAGGTACTCCATCCCGGACCAAAGCGTGGCGATCAGGGCGATCCACATGGCAGGGAGCCCCCCGGGAAGGTCGAAGATCATGAGGAGAATGGCAATGACCTGGGTAACGGTCTTGACCTTGCCTCCCCTGGATGCAGAGATCACCACACCCTCCGAGGCGGCGACCATTCGAAGACCCGTCACGAAGAACTCCCTGGAAAGGATGATGACCACTATCCAGGCCGGCAGCCGCTGGAGCTGGACAAGGGAGATCAGGGCGGCGATCACCAGTATCTTGTCGGCCAGGGGATCTATGATCTTGCCCAGGTTGGTGACCATGCCGTGCTTCCTGGCGAAGTACCCGTCGAAGGTATCGGTGAGGGCGGCTATGGTGAAGACCAGGCCTGCTAGTATATCCCCGAAAGGAAGCCCTAAAATGTTGCCGAACTGGCCCCTGAGAGTGAGGAAGACCATGACAAGAGGGGCGAGGAAGACCCGGGAGAGGCTCAAGATGTTGGGCAGGTTCCAGATATTCAGGGCTCATTCACCTCCAGTACCGCGTTCACGGGGGTCCGCCCCGTAAGGGAGCCCCCCCCTCCTCTACCCTCCCAGGTAGGCTTCACGGACCTTCGGATCATTCAAAAGCTGCTTGCCCGTCCCCGAGAGCACTATCCTTCCCACTTCCAGGACGTAGGCCGCGTCAGCTATCTTTAGAGCGGCATAGGCATTCTGTTCCACCAGCAGGACCGTCTTGCCCTCGTTGTTTATGGCCTGGATTATATCGAAGACATCCTTCACCAGGATGGGCGCCAGCCCCAACGAGGGCTCATCGAGCATAAGGAGGCTGGGTGATCCCATCAGGGCCCTGCCTACCGCGAGCATCTGCTGTTCGCCTCCGGAGAGGGTGCCCCCCTTCTGCCAAGCTCTTTCCTTGAGCCTGGGGAAGAGTTCGTAGACCCAGGAGAGGTCCCGGTCGATCCCCCCCTGGTCGTTCCTGCTGAAGGCTCCGAGTTTGAGGTTCTCCAGGACGGTCAGGTGAGGGAGGATCTTCCTTCCCTCGGGCGCCATCATTATCCCCGACTTGACTATGTCCTCCGGGGCAAGGCCGGATATCTCCCTGCCCTCAAGCTCAATGGAGCCGCCGCTTTTTTTAACGATCCCGGCGATCGCCCGGAGGGTGGAACTCTTCCCCGCGCCGTTAGCGCCGATCAGGGTAACCACCTTGCCCCTGGGAACTTCCAGGGAGATCCCCTTGATGGCATGGATCCCGCCGTAGTGCACGTGGAGGTCCCTTATCCTAAGCATCGCGGACGTACTCCTCTCCAAGGTATGCCTCGATGACCTTCCTGTTTGAACGTATCTCCTCGGGCCGGCCCTCGGCGATGGTCACGCCGTAATCGAGGACCCAAATGTGTTCACAGATACCCATCACTACCCTCATGTCATGTTCTATCAGAAGTATGGTCAGGTTGAACCGCGTCCTGATATCTTTGACAAAACCCATCAGTTCCTGGGTCTCGTTAGGGTTCATGCCGGCGGCTGGCTCGTCCAGGAGGAGGAAGGTCGGGTCCGTGGCCAGGGCCCTCGCCAACTCCAGTCTCCGCTGAGCCCCGTAGGGGAGGCCTCCCGATTCTTCATCGGCGAATTTTTTGAGTCCCACGGCGTCGAGCAGGAACAGGGCCTTCTCCCGCAATTCCCTCTCCTCCTTCCAAAAGGAAGGCAAGTTGAGAAGGGCGTGCCACCAGGTGGTGCTCTGGCGGACCCTGGCCCCCACCATGACGTTTTGGATCACACTGGCCGTGTGGAAAAGCCTAATGTTCTGGAAGGTCCTAGCTATCCCGGCTGAGCATACCCTGTGGGGGGACCACCCCGTGATATCCTGCCCGTTGAACAGGATCTTCCCCTCGGTCGGCTTGTAAAAACCCGTCACCATGTTGAAACAGGTGGTCTTTCCGGCTCCGTTAGGCCCGATGAGGCCCACTATGCTGCCCCCGGGGATCCGCACTGAGAAGTCCCTGACGGCTACGAGGCCGCCGAAACGTATCGTAAGGGCCTCTGTTTCGAGTACGGCGTCGCTGTTGGGCATCAGGCTTCTCTCCTTTTTCGGAAGAGGCCGAAGAGCCAGTCCCAACTGAACTCACGCCTCCCCATGATCCCCTGGTGCCTGAACAGGATGATAAACAGGAGGGCCAGGGAGAACACCACCATCCTCATGCCCGGTATTCCGGGGACCGTCATGCCTGCGAAGGTGATCGGGTTTTCGACGAACCGAAGCCATTCGAGCAGGACGGTGATCACGATGCCCGCCAGGATCGTTCCGGTGATCGAACCAAGTCCCCCCGTCACCACGATCATCAGCACGTTGAAGGTCAGGGTGAAGATGAACATCCTCGGGTCGATCGTCGTGAGAAGGCTTGCCAGCAAGGCCCCGCCGACGCCGGCAAAGAAAGCGCCGATGGTGAAGGATGTCAACCGGTAGCGGAATGTATTGATACCCATAGCCCGCGCTGCAACTTCGTCATCCCTGATCGCCTTGAGAACGTTGCCGAAGTTGCTCCGCACGAGGCGGATTATCACGTAGAGCGTCAGGAGGCACCAGCCGTAGTTCCACCAGAGGTTCGAATAGGAAGGGATGCCCTTCAAGCCCAGGGCGCCGTTGGTGACACGGGGCATGTTGTTGGCTAGCACCCTTATGATCTCGGCGAAGCCAAGGGTGGCTATGCCGAGGTAGTCACCCCCGAGCCTGAGGACCGGAAGGCCGATCAGGAAGCCGAAAAAGGTGGCCGCCAGGCCGGCGGCTATGACGGCCACGAAGAAGGGCGCGTGCATCACTGAAAAGGGCCATATGGGGGCCTGGAGGAGGAACATGGTCTGTTTGTACGTGGCGGGCAGGATGAGAAGGGAGCAAGTGTAGGCTCCGATGGCCATGAAACCGGCGTGACCCAGCGAGAATAGCCCGGTAAAGCCATAGATGAGGTTCAGGCTCAAGGCCAGGATGATATTGACCGCAATGAGGTTCATTATCTGGATCTTGTAACCGTCCAGGTTGCCCTTGGACCAGAAAAGGGCGCCGACCAGGAGGAGAACCGCGGCCCCGTTGAGGGCGTAATTTCTTTTAATCTTCGGGTCCATCACACTTTATCCTCCAGCTTCTCACCCATGAGCCCCGTGGGCATGATGAGAAGAATGATGATCAGAAGAATGAAAGCGAAGGCATCCCTGAAACCTGCCAGGGAAGGCATGAAAGCAACGATCATGATCTCCATCAAGCCGAGGATCAGCCCTCCTATGACAGCTCCCTGTATGGAGCCTATGCCCCCGAAAACCGCTGCTATGAAAGCCTTGAAACCTGGTATGACACCCATCACCGGCTGAAGCTGGGGGTACCTCAGGGCCCACATAATCCCCGAAGCGGCCGCCAGCGCGGAACCCATCCCGAAGGTGAGGGCTATTATCCTGTTCACGGGCACTCCCATGAGGCGGCTCGTCTCGATATCTCTCGAGATGGCTCTCATGCCGAGGCCGGGCTTGGTCTTGTAGACTACATAAAGCAGTCCCATCATCAGCACGAAGGACAGCGCCGGGACGACGAGGGTCAGCGGGAGGATCCTCACCTTGCCGACTATGATTACTTTGACAAGCCATGCCGGTCTCTGTACTTCCCTGGGAATGGCGGAGAAAACGACGATCGCGAAATTCTGTAAAAAGAAGGAAACCCCGATAGCGCTTATCAGGGCCGAGATCCTGGGGGCGTTCCTCAAGGGTTTGTAGGCCACCCTGTCGACGATTATCCCGGCGAAGGAAGTCACCGCGATGGCCCCGATCACTGCGATGAACCAGGGGAGGCGGAAAAGGGTTACTCCCCAAAAGACGAAGTAGGCTCCCAACATGAAGATCTCGCCATGGGCGAAGTTGATAAGCCTCAGGATGCCGTAAACCATGGTGTAACCGATGGCTATGAGGGCGTAGAGGCTCCCGAGGGTGAGACCATTCAAAAGGTGCTGGACGAACATGGCCAGGCTCATTTGTGCTCCCCCTTGCGATCACGTAAAAGGCGGGGGAGGGTGTTCTTTCCTCCCCCGCACGAACCGCAACGGCCCTCCCGTGGAGAGCGGCTTGGATCAAGCCGACCGCTTACAGTTCGGGAGTGATCGTTGCGATATACTGCTTCTTGCCATCCTTGATCTGCACGATGCCGATGGGTTTCTCGGCGTCGTGGGTCTCATTGATGGTGGTGAGCCCTGTCACACCCTCGAAATCCTTCGTGGCCGCAAGGGCGGCGGTGATCGCTTCAGGATCGGTGCTGCCGGCCCTCTCGATGGCGTCGGCTAGGATCATGTAGGAGTCATAACCAAGAGCGGCGTTGACGTTGGGGTCATCGGAGCGCTTGGCCAGCCAGTTGTCGGTGAAGCGCCGTGCGACGGGGTTCATCTCCTTCATCGAAGGATCATAGGGGAAGGTCGTGTGTACGAACCCTTCTACCGCATCCCCGCCGATCTCGACGATCTTGGGGTTGTCCATGGCGTCACCGCCCATGATCTGGAAGTCCACGCCCAGTTCCTGGGCCTGCTTCATTATGATGGCTCCCTCGGCGAAGTAAGCCGGTATGAACATGATGTCGGGTTCCTTGCTGATAATCTCGGTCAACTGGGCGGTGAAGTCCTGGTCGCCGGAGTTGTAATTCAACTTGGCTACGATCTCTCCTCCCAGCTTAAGGAAGGATTTCTCAAAGAAGCCAGCCAGTCCCACGGCATAGTCGTTGGCTACGTCGGTCAGGAGGGCGGCTTTCCTGGCACCGATGACCTTGTAGGCGTAAGTGGCGGCTCCAGCCCCCTGGAGGGGATCGATGAAGCAAACGCGGAAGATGTACTTCTTGCCCTGGGTGACGAGGGGGTTCGTGCAGGAGGTCCCGACCATCGGGATACCGGCGCTTTCGGCCACTTCACCGCCGGCCATTGCCAGGGACGAACCGTAGGATCCTATCACTGCCACGACGTTATCCCTCTCGATGAGCCTTTTTACGGCATTGGCGGACTCCACCTTGTCGGACTTGTTGTCCACGACGCTGAGCTCCACCTTCCTGCCGAGCACTTCAGGCTTCTCCTCATGGGCCATCTTGACGCCGTCAAGCTCCAGCTGCCCGCCGAAGGCGTTCTGGCCGGTCAGGGGGAGATAGACGCCCACGTGAATCACGCCGCTCTCGACAGCCGCTTGCTCTTCCTCAGGCTCTTCCGCTGGTTCGGGTGCGGGCGCTTCGGCGGCGGGTTCCGGTGCCGGGGCCTCGGGTGCCTTCTGCCCCTGGATCATCATGAAACCTATGACCGCGATCACCACGATCACACCCAATACAAGACCTTTTTTCACTTAAGCTCACCTCCAGATGTATTGTCGCCGTACAACCGATTCTACACGATTCCTGCTCCCAGGGCACCAGGATGCCCCCACAAAAGGATCAACCACCTCACTTCCCACGTAAGACCTGCCCTGGAGAGAAGGGTAACGGATCTCTCCGGAAGCGGGCACAGGCTGCACAAAACCCTTGCGCTTAACGCGATAATTATACTCTATCAAAGGAATAATGTATCAAGTGAGTTGACTATTGATGTCTTTTCGCGGGGCGTCTACCGTAAGCCGTTCCTCTCATCCCGGAGCCTCGAGATCTCTTCCACGAACCGGGAGACATCGGTGAATTCCCGGTAGACGGAAGCGAACCTCACGTAAGCCACCTTGTGGATCTCCCGCAATTCCTCCATGGCCAGGGAGCCCACGGTCAGACTCGATACCTCCCCTTGGCCCGTCCCCCTCAAGGCTTCTTCGATCCTGGAAACAGCCTCCTCGATCTGCTCCAGGGGTACTGGCAGCTTTTCACAGGCCTTGGCCAACCCCTTGAGCAGTTTTTCCCTGTCAAAAGCTTCCCTTTGGCCGCTCTTCTTGATGATCCACAGCACGGGTCGGTCCTCGAACCTCTCATAGGTGGTGAAGCGATACTGGCATCCCGGGCATTCCCTCCGGCGGCGGATGATCCTCCCCTCACCGGCCGTCCTGGTCTCGAGGACCCTGGTCTCCATCAGGCCGCACTTGGGACAACGCATGGCTAGGCCCCCTTTTCCCGGGTTTTTTTCATTTTATCACGGCTGCGGGGAGTCCTTACATCAAGCGGGGGCCCCGCCTTGGGCGGGGCCCCCGCATCACCGGGAACTATCTTCGGTTTATTCGTTCCACCGCATTATTCCGTAGCCCGGAGCTTTCCGTCAGACAAACTCACCCCTGGCCTTGCCGGCGGAACTCCCTTACCTTCTCCTACGTTTTCTTGAAGCGTCCTCTCTCTTTCTTTTCTTGGCCTCACTGGGTTTCTCGTAATGCTTCCGCCTGCGGGCCTCACGCAGGATACCTCCCTTGGATACCTCTCGCTTGAAGCGCTTGAGAGCATCTTCGAGGGATTCGTTGTCGCGTCGAACGACCTGTGTCATATGCGTTCCCCCCCTTCTCTCTCACTCAGAGCTATCCCGGCGGCCATCCGAAAACCCGTCCGGCAAGCAGGTGAACATGGAGGTGGTTCACGGTCTGGCCTGCGTTCGATCCGCAGTTGATCACGAGCCGGTACCCGCCCTCACGAAGTCCCAATTCGCGGGCTACCTTGACAGCGGCGTCCATGACCGGCGACCATAACGAAGGGTTTTCGATGTCATCGGCGCATCCCACGTGCCGCTTTGGAATCACCAGGAGATGCACCGGTGCCTTGGGGCGGATATCCCGGATCACCACCACATCATGGTCGCTGTAGACAATATCCGCTTCCCCGCGCCCTTCCACGATCCTGCAGAACGGGCAGACGTTGTCCAAAGGATCAACTCCCTGCCGATACCCATCGGTCCCCTTTAGCCGGAAGGGACTCAAGATACCTGGTAGCGAATTATATCACACCTACCCGAGAAGGGTCCCCTTTATTGATTCTTTGACCGTCATCGCGGCGATCTCACCCGGCCGTTTATCCCCACGGGCCTCGAACCTCAGGTAATGCCGGGAGAGGCCGGCGAACGTACCCTCCTGGTTCCTCTCCACCAGGACCTCCACATCCTTGCCGACCCACCGCCTTGAATAAAGCCCCAAGAGTTCGGAGCCCACTGCCAGGGCACGGTCCATCCTGGAACGTATCTCGTCGGGGGGAACGGGTTTTTCAAAACTGCCGGCCGGGGTACCCTCCCGGGCGGAAAAGGGGAACGCATGGAGTTTGCCAACCCTCATCTTCTGGAGCATCTCCAGGGTCCCGTCAAAAGCCTCCTCCCCCTCACCGGGGAAACCGACGATTATATCGGTGCTCCAATGAAGATCCTCACCCAGGAAGGACCGGGCCTTTTCGATGAGGACCTCGAATTCTTCCGGTGTGTAACCGCGGTTCATCCTTCGTAGAATGTCAGCGTCGCCGCTCTGGAGCGGCACATGAAGGTGAGGGCAGAACTGGGAAGTCCCCGCCAGGATCTCCAGCAGAGGTTCGTCCAGGCAGAAGGGTTCAATGGAACCGAAACGGATCCTCTTGATCCCTTCGACCTCCGCCGTCTTGCGGACGATCTCCCCGAGGAAGGTACCTCGACTCCTGCCGAAAAGGCCCAGGTTGACACCGGTGAAGACCACTTCAGCACAGCCGGAGGAGGCGAGTATTCGCACCTCTTTCAGTATATCCTCCCCGGGCCTGTCGACGGGCCTCCCCCTGAGGTCCGGGATGATGCAGTAGGAACAGCGGTGATCGCATCCGTCCTGGATCTTGACGAAGGCCCTCGTCCTGGTCCTTATGCCTGAAAGAGAAAGAGGCTCCCACCCGAGCTCCCCCTGCACATCAGCCCTAAATACGCGGGGAGCTGCAGAGGGAGGTCCCTGCCCCAACATCTCGGCCACGACAGCCGGGATCCTGTGTTTGAGCCTGTTACCCACGAGGCAGTCCACCCCGAGTTCCCGGGCTTCCCCGGGTGAGGCCCGCTGTGCCCAACAGCCGGCGGCCACGATAAGGGCCTCGGGGCCCTCCCTCCGAAGCCTCCTTATGATCTGCCTGCACTTCCTGTCGGCCTCGGAAGTCACCGAACAGGTGACGACGACGGCTGCGTCAAAGCTGCCTTGTCGGGGAGTCAAGGCACCGGCTTCCCTGAAAGCGCAGCCCAGGGCTTCCGATTCGAAAAGGTTGGTCCGGCAGCCCATGTGGAGGATCCGGACCTTCACGCCCTTCAGCCCTTCAATCATCGGACCGTCCGGCCATCATCATGGCAAGGACAGCCACGGCCACCACCGAAGCCGTGGGGGATCTCATCAGATTAGGTCCCAAGCTGATCCTCTGAAAACCATTTCTTTCCAGGATCTCCAGCTCTTCTTTGGTCCAGTCCCCTTCCGGACCCACCGCTACGGCCGCTTCTTCCTGAACCTTCGATACCAGGGCCGACGGGGCTGGCCCTGTAACGGTGATAAACCGTTGTGAGGGCAGGCCCAGGGAAGGGACGGAGGATACAAGCATGGGCTCGAGTATCTCCGGTGAGTGGGCACGGCCGCACTGCTTGGTGGACTCCAGGACGATCCTTTCCCAGCGCTTCATCCTGGTGGGAATCCTTTCAGGGACTAAACTAACCACGGAGCGGGAGCAGGAAAGGGGCACGATGACGGAAACGCCGGCCTCGACGACCTGGGCCAGCATCCTGTCGAAGGCCTCTCCCTTGAGAAGGGCCGCCAACAGCCAAACGTTACCCTTCGGGCTTTCCGGTGTTTCCCTCAGCACCACCCCCCTGGACAGTCCGGGGGCGAGTTCCAGCCTCATCAGCAACTTCCTCCCCGGCAGCAGTCCCTCGAAAAGGTCTCCCTCCCTGCAGCGCCTCACGGTGACAAGGTGGTGGGACTCCTGGGGGTCGAGGATCCAGGCGGAATCACCCTCGGGGACCGACGACTCCAGCCGTACGCGAGGCAGCGACACCCCACCAGTCCCCCTTTTCTTTTTCACCGATCGGGACGAGTCCAGCCATGGGCAGGATCTCCAGGAAGCGTTCCCTCTCTTTCAGGATGAGGCCGGAGAAGACCGCAATGCCTCCTTCCGGCAGTACTTTGGGAATCCCCGGCATCATCGCAGCCAAGGGATCGAAAACGATATTCGCGGTGAGGAGGTCAGCCGTCTCCGAGATCTCTCCGAGGAGGTCACCGGTGCGGATGTCTACGACCCCATCGGGTATGTCGTTGAGACGGAGATTCTCTCTTATCTCGGGGACCACGGCGGGATCGTTGTCCGTGGCGATGACCTCCGCGGCTCCCATCTTCAGCGACGCCACGGCCAGGATTCCCGACCCGGTACCCACGTCGATGACCTTCATGCCCGGCCTGACCACATCCTCCAGCAGTTCCAGGGCTGCCTGGGTGCTCTCGTGATAGCCGGTCCCGAAGGCGCTCCCCGGGTAGATATAAAGGGGTATTCTCCCCCGGGATCCCGTCCCCCTGTGCCAGGGGGCCATCACGACCAGAAATCTGCCCACCTCAAGGGGAGGGAAGGCCTCCTTCCAGGCCGTGTGCCACTGGCGGTTCTCGATCCGCCCCATGTCCACGATCTTGACCCCTGGCCAGGGACTTATCACGTCCTGGACCCTGCCTATCCAGAAGCCTAGATCCCTGGTAGTTCGGTAGTAGGCCTTAACAGCTATCTTCCCGGGGAGTTCCCTTATTTCCGAACCGATACTTCCCGAGAGATCCGCCAGGGCGGACAGATCGTCCTCGTTACCCTCCTGTCCCTCGAGAGTTATATACCACCAGAACCCTTCGCCCCCCATGGCTTTGAACACCTCCGGTATTCCGCTCTAAAGGAAACGGGAGGCCCTGCCGCCTCCCGTCCGTTCATAGTCTAGCATGACCTGCCTGCCGGGGCATCATGAAAAGAGTTGCTTTATCCGGTCCAGCAATCCGGCGGACTGGACGGGGACGCCCATCTCCTGGGCGAGGGCTTCGACGAGGGTTCTCTCTTTTTCGTTGAGGTTCTTAGGGACATCGATGAAGACGTGGGCGTAAAGATCGCCTCTCCCCGAACCTCTGAGCCGGGGCATGCCCTTGCCCCTTATCCGGAAGGTCTTCCCTCCCGGGGTCCCGGGGGGGATATCTATCGTTTCCGGCTCTTCGATGCCGGGGACCTCTACCGAGGCCCCGAGAACCACCTGGGGGAACTGCAGTTCAAGCCGCGTGTGCAGATCATCCCTGTCCCTTTCAAAGAGTGGATGCTTTTCGACCTTGATCGTAATGAAGAGGTCGCCCGGGGGACCTCCCTGGACCCCTTCCCTGCCCTCACCGGCGATACGCAGCCGGGTCCCCGTATCCACGCCTCGGGGGATCTTGACCTCCACGGTCTGTCTCGTCCTGACCTTGCCGGACCCCCCGCAGTTAGTGCAGGCCTTTTCGATCTTCCTCCCTGTGCCGCCGCATTCCCGGCACGGGGCGACGCTGACGAAGGTGCCGAAGGGAGTCCTCTGCTGGGTCTCGACCTGCCCAGCACCGTGGCAGAAGGGGCACGAGCTGATCTCCGTACCCGGTTCGGCGCCGGAACCGCCGCATCGCGCACAGGTCTCGAGTTTTGGTACTGTGATCTCCCTGGTCACACCCTTGAAGGCTTCCTCAAGGGTTATGGTCAGGTTCATTTCCAGGCTCTCACCCCTGGAGGGGCCTCCCGAAGTGCGGCCGGGACCGAAAAAACTGTCGAAAAGATCGCCGAAAATATCCCCGAAGGGGCCGAAGCCACCGAAGGGACCGCCACCGGGAGGGGCGTCCCCTATGGTGCCGTACTGGTCGTAGACGGCCCTCTTCTGAGGATCCTGGAGCACCTCGTAAGCAAGGTTTATCTTCTTGAATCTCTCCTCGGCGCCAGGGTCGCCGGGGTTGGCGTCAGGGTGATGTTGCCGGACCAGTTTCCGGTAAGCCTTCTTGATCTCCTCCTGCGAGGCGTCCCTGGAAACCCCCAGGATCGCATACAGGTCCCGGCTGTCCTCAGCGGGCACTTATTTTCACTCCCTAGGACTGTCCGTTCTCTTCGAATTCAGCGTCGACCGTGTCGCCTCCGGCCCCCGGTTCGGTAGGTTCCTGGTGGGCGTCCTGCTGCCCCGGAGCTTGCTGGTAAAGCCGGGCCAACATCTCGTGAAGGCTCTTTGTCAATTTTTCAGAGGCCTGGCGGATCTCCGCTGCATCCTCACCGGCCAGCTTGCCCCGTAGGTGGTCGATCTCTTCCCTCACTCGAGCCTTTTCGGCCTCCGTCGCCTTATCTCCGAGGTCAGAGAGGGTCTTCTCCGTGCTGTAAATGAGCGAATCACCCTCGTTCCGGGCATCGGCCAGTTCCTTCCTCTTTCGGTCGTTTTCAAGGTTCTCCTCGGCGGCGCGGCGCATCTTCTCGATCTCGGCTTCGGTGAGCCTTGATGACTGGATAGTGACATGCTGCTCCCGGGAGGTCCCCTTGTCCTTGGCGCTTACGTTCAGGATCCCGTTCACATCGATGTCAAAGGTTACCTCAATCTGGGGCACACCCCGCGGTGCGGGCGGGATCCCGTCGAGAAAGAACTTGCCCAGGGTGACATTATCGGCCGCCATGGATCGCTCTCCCTGGAGGACGTGGATCTCCACCTGGGGCTGGTTGTCCGAGGCCGTGGAGAAGACCTGGCTTTTCGAGGCGGGTATGGCCGTGTTCCTGTCAAGTATCTTGGTGAAGACGCCTCCCAATGTTTCGATGCCCAACGAAAGGGGCGTCACGTCCACTAGGATTATGTCTTTGTGCTCGCCTGTGAGGATCGCGGCCTGGATGGCCGCCCCGACGGCGACGCATTCGTCGGGGTTTATCCCCTTCGTGGGTTCCTTACCCAGCAGTTCCACGATCTTCCTCTGTACCATGGGCATCCTGGTCGCCCCGCCCACGAGCAGCACCTTGTGGATCTCTTCCCTGGTCAGCCCGGAATCGTTCATGGCTCTCCGGGTCGGCTCCACGACCTTCTCCAGCAGGGGCCGCGTGATCTCTTCGAAGCGAGCCCTAGTGAGGTTCAGCTCCAGGTGCTTGGGGCCGGTGCTGTCGGCGGTGATGAAGGGCAACGAAATGGAGGTCTCCGCCATGGAGGAAAGCTCCACCTTGGCCTTCTCGGCGGCCTCGCGCAGGCGCTGCAAGGCCATCTTGTCCCTGGAGAGGTCGATGCCCTCACTCTTCTTGAACTCCGATACCATCAGGTCAATGATCTTCTGGTCCCAGTCGTCCCCGCCCAGGTGGTTGTCCCCCGAGGTCGCCAACACTTCGATGACCCCGTCCTCGATGCCCACGTCGAGGACCGACACGTCGAAGGTGCCCCCGCCTAGGTCGAAGACAAGGATCTTGTTCTCGCCGCCCTTGTCCATCCCGTAGGCCAAGGCCGCCGCGGTGGGTTCATTTATGATCCTCAGCACCTCGAGGCCTGCGATCTTCCCAGCGTCCTTTGTGGCCTGCCTCTGGGCGTCGGTGAAATAGGCCGGCACGGTTATTACCGCCTGGCTGACTTTCTCCCCCAGGTATTCCTCGGCGTCCCGCCTGAGCTTCTGGAGTATCATGGCCGATATCTGCTGCGGTGTCTGCGAAGTCCCGTCTATCTCGATCCTGAAATCGGAGCCCATCTTTCTTTTTATTGAGGAGATCGTCCTCTCGGGGTTGACGATGGCCTGCCTTTTCGCCAGCTGCCCGACGAGCCTGTCCTTATCCTTCGTAAAGGCCACCACGGAAGGCGTGGTCCTGGAGCCCTCGGCGTTGGTAATTACTGTTATGTGGTCTCCCTCTTTGACGGCCACGCAACTGTTCGTCGTTCCGAAGTCGATACCGATGACCTTTCCCATTCAGCATTCACCCCGCATGGATTTAAAGTTCGAACATCCCCGGCCGTGCGACCTCAATGGGATGCCTTGGCCACCTTGACGCGGGCGGCTCTGAGGACCTTGCCGGAGATGGTATACCCTCTTTGGATCTCCTCGGTGATGATCCCGTCCTCGTTCCCTTCTCCGGCCTCCTCCACCGCCACGGCTTCGTGGAGGGACGGGTCAAAGGGCTTACCCACCGTTTCGATGGCGGAAACACCAAGGTCTTCCAGGACAGAAAAGAACTGGTCCCTTACCATCCCCACTCCCTTGACGTAGGATTCGATGTCGGATCGGTTGCCCGACAGCGCCCTGTCCAGATTATCGAGGACGGGTATCAAGGCGGCGGCGGCATCCTCACCCGCCATGGACCTGAGCTTCCTCTGATCGCGCTCGACCCTTTGACGGTAGTTGAAAAAATCCGCCCTGGCTCTCGCAATGGCATCGCCTAGTGCCTTGTTCTCCTCACTGAGTCGCTCCACCAGCGCCTTGGCCGCCCCCAGTTCTGAAAGCAATCCTTCATTGTCGGCCGGTCCATCCTCGTGGAATTCTTTTTCAAGGGTGGCTTCAAACACGCCCTCCGCACCGTCCCCTTGAGGTACATCTTCAAGATTCTTCTGAGGCCTTTCTCCTCCGGGTCTGATCATCGATGTGCCTCCTTGGCGTTTTCACCGTTCTCGCCGTTTTCACCCTTACCGGCGATGGTCCCGAGAACGCCCTCGAGGACCGAAATGGACCTTTCGTAATCCATCCTCATCGGCCCTATGAGGCCGACCACAGCCTTTCTGCCGCCTGCTATCGTGGAAGCCATCAGTATGGAACAGTCGGGCATGTTCAGCTCCGGATTTTCATCCCCGATGGTCACGCGGAGACCCTTTTCGGTCGAACAACTGCGGACTAGCATCCCAATGGACTCGTCCTCCTCGAGGAGGGCCATTATGGTCTGCAGGCGGCCGAGGTCGTTGAAATCCGGCAGCCCCAGGACATTATGGGTGCCCCCGGTGAAGAACTGGAAGGGCTGCTCCAGCAGCAAACCGTCCATCTCCCTCAAAGCCGACCTGCAACTTTCGGCGTACCTCTCGAGGGCGTCTTCCACGTAAGCCTGGAGGGTACCCCTTACCTCACCCCAGGACCTTCCGACCGCCACGGTGGAGACGCGACGGGATAGTTCGTCGAGGGCCTCCTGGGTCATGTCGCAGGGCAAGGTGGATATCTTGTGATGGATAAGCCCTCCCTTGAGCACCAGCAGTATGAGTACCGTGCCGTGTCCCATGCGGAGAAATTCCACCCTCTCCAGGACCGGTTCCCTCGCGGGCCCCAGGGCGGCCACACCGATATAGCTGGTTATCCTGCCGAGGAGCCTGGTGGCGTAGATAAGGGCCTCCTCCACGTCCTTCCTTCGCTCGCGGAGTTCCTTGATCCACCCTTCGCTCTCGGTGGGGAAGGATCTCTGCCGCCTCAGGATGGCATCCACGTAGACCCGGTACGCTTTCGGTGTAGGTATCCTGCCGGCGGAGGTGTGGGGCTGGTAAAGATACTCCGACTCCTCCAGGTCGGCCATCTCGTTCCTGATGGTGGCCGCGCTGCGGCCCTTCAGGAATTTCCTGGCGATGGTGCGCGACCCTACGGGCTCACCGGTCTTGATATATTCGTAGACCACCGCGAGGACCACTTCCAGTTGTCTTTCATTAAGCACTCCCGCAGCAACTCCCTGTTTTATTCTATTAGCACTCCCATTCAAAGAGTGCTAAAGGGGATCCGTCCGAAAGGTAGATTAGCAATGGTACCGTCTATTGTCAACACTGGTCAGAAACATGGATGCCCCAATTGCGTCCCCGTTGACCTAGAATAGGCCTTGGTGAAAAAACCTTTCCTCAGGAGGTCTCCTTTGACCGAAACAAACGCGACGACGGTGATACTGGTAAGGCATGGAGAATGCGAAGGCAACCGGGAAGGCCTCTTCAGGGGAAGGACCGACTTTCCTCTCAACGAGACGGGGAGGGAGCAGGCCGTGGCCCTTGCGGAAGCGTTAAGACCTTTGGCTCCTTCTATTGTCTATTCAAGCCCCCTGGCCCGGGCGAAGGAGACGGCGAGGGTCATCTCGGAACGATGCGGTGCCAGCCTGTCCCTCAGGCAGGGCTTCATTAACATCGCCCTGGGCCGTTGGGAGAACAGGAAAAAGGCGGACATCCAGCAAGAATACCCGGAAGAATGGAGGCTCTGGCTCTCCCACCCGGAAAGGCTCCGTATGGCCGGCGGAGAGTCCCTCGGCGATGTCAGGAGGCGGGCCTTCGCAAACCTGGACGCCCTCGTTAAGGAGCACGCCGGCGAGGTCTTCGCCATCGTCTCCCACCGGGCGGTGCTCAAACCGCTCCTGGCGGAGGTCCTGGACATCGGCGACCCCTACTTCTGGAAGGTCCACCTGGACACGGCCTCCTTTTCAATCCTGAGACATGAAAAGGACAGGGGATACTGCTTGACCTCGCTGAACCAGACTTACCACTTGGGGCGCTTCATCAGCGAGTGGGTCTGACCCGGGAGGACCCTCTCATTCTCGACGGGAGAGCTGAAAAATGACGTTATACCGGATTGAGATCGAGAGCAGGAAGGACCTGGCTGACCTGGTCCGGGTCACCGGGGCTGACGAGAGGAGTTTTTACTTCTTCGAGCGAAAGAGACGTATGCTGGCCTTTTTCCTCCCGGAGGTCGACTTCAGGGCGGCTAACGCCCTGAAACAGGAACTCCTTTCCCGGGGCGGTGACGCTATCGTCCACAGGGGCGCCATAGCAGGGTCGGTGGACAGGTCCAGCGTTGTGATACTGGGGACGCTTAAGACCCTGGAGGAACTCTCGTTCAAGTTGAGATCGATGCCCTACTGGGGGCTGGACGCGGTTAAAGACCAACTCCTGCAAGCCATCTCCTCTCTCGGCGTTAAACGATGGACCCTGAAGGTTCCGGGCCGGGACGACCTCGAGTTGGGCGGTCATACCAAGGTGATGGGGGCGATAAACATCACCACCGATTCTTTTTACCCCGGGAGCAGGGTCAAGGGAACCACCGGCTGTGTCGAGGCGGCCCTTCGAATGTACGAAGAAGGCGCTGATATCATCGACATCGGGGCGGAGTCGACTCGGCCGGGCTCAAGTCCGCTCAGCCAGGAGGAGGAAGCCCGCCGCCTGGTCCCGGCCGTTGAGGCGGTCAGGAGGGAGTTGCCCCATCTTTTGATCTCCGCCGACACCTTCCGATCGGAAACCGCCAGGGCCGCCATTGATTCCGGGGCCGATATCATCAACGACATCTCGGGAGGGGCCTTTGACGGGGGAATGTTCCCGCTGCTTGCGAAAAGGGGGAACCCCATGATCATCATGCATGCCAGGGATGTCCCCGGCGGAATGCATCACCCCGTCACCTACAGGGATATAATCGGCGAGATAATAGCATTTTTTTCCTGGAGATTGAGTGAAGCGGAAGAAGCAGGGTTGAACAGGGAACAGGTGATACTGGACCCAGGCATGGGCTTTTCGAAGAACGCCGCCCAGAACCTGCAGATTCTCAAGGGTGTGGTCTCCTTCACCACCCTGGGCCGGCCTGTTCTCGTAGGGCACTCCCGCAAGAGCACCATCGGGAAGGTCCTGGGGCTGGATGACCCCGCCGACAGGCTCGCCGGCACTCTCGCCCTTTCGGCCTACTGCGCCATGAAGGAAATACCGCTTCTGAGGGTTCACGATGTAGGGGAAAACAGGAGGGCCGTGGCGATGATCGAGGCCCTGAGGGAGGAAGGGTTCTGATGCTCGCCGGGATCTCCCTTGGAAGCAACATGGGCGACAGGCTCGGTTCCCTCCGCCAGGCGTCGCAGATGATTAAGTGCATGGGTGTATCGATCATAGCCGCCAGCGATGTCTTCGAGACGGCCCCCTGGGGGGTGCGGGAGCAACCTTGGTTTCTCAACGCCTGCCTCTTGGCGGAAACCCAAGACTCGCCAAGGGAACTCCTTTCCAAGTTGCAGGAAGTAGAGAAGAAGCTGGGACGGGTTTCTAGATACCGTTGGGGACCGAGAGAAATAGACCTGGACCTACTCTTCATGGATGGTCTCACCGTAGATGAAAAGGACTTGGTCCTGCCCCACCCGGAGATGCACAACCGATCCTTCGTCCTGGTGCCCCTCAACCAGGTTGCCCCAGGGTGGGTCCACCCGCTCCTGCACCGGAGCGTAAGCGAAATGGTCCGGCAGTTCCCGGATGAGGGATTGCTCAGGATAACAGCCCTCTAGATCCGGATCTTCTTGAGGAGTGATGCTTTTGTCCTTCCGCAAACCGGGAAACCTACCTATTGCCAGGCTGGCGGCGGCCTCCTTCGCGTTGACCCTTTGCCTTATGTTCGCTTCCTCATCGGCGTCCGCGCAGCACCTGAAAATACTCTCCGTCCCCGGGCATCCCCTGAGCCTGGTCCTTGAGACCAGCGAAGGCGTGATCACTTCTGCGCTCCTGCGCTCCCCGGCCGGGATACAGAAGATCCTCCCCCTCGAGGGTTACGTCTATGTCGGGGAGACCTTCGCCGAACCTTATGCCGACGGCGATTTCAGGAAGGATCTCCTCTGGACCATCACCTTCACGAGGCCCGGCGACCGCTCGAGGGGAATGTATCTCTGGATAGGGCTCACCACTCGCAACCCCAGGGCCTGGGTCATAATCAGCCCCCTGGGACAGACCTACTGGGACACGATCCCGATGAAGGTCTACGCCCCCAGGGGTATCGCGCTCTTCGTCTCGCCCAACCTGCCGACCTACGGCGACCTGCCCCAGTTCGGCGGCAACAGGACGCTGACCTTTGTGTATACCATCGCTCTCACCCCCGAGGGTCCGAACTTCCTTCCTGTGCCCGAGGTCTACCGCCAGCTTTTCACCATCACGGCGACCATCAGGGATGCGGAACGGGTTGTCGAACGGCGGGAAGCCTACTCCAGGCTTCTGGAGGATTACGAGACCCTGGCGCGGGGAGGAAAGCCATCCACGGAAGTGATACAGAACTTCACCTGGAAGCGCATCCTCTGCCTGGACTGGAGATGAGACCGAGGGGCGGGGGTGCCCCACCCCGGCGCTACCGGAACGAGGCGAGGAGATCCTTTATCCTTTCCGGGCCGTAGACCCTCCGGTAAAGAGGGGTGTCATCCTCGTAGTAACAGCCCATGGAATCCTCGAAGGTGGGCCTTCCCTCGACTTTGTAAAGGACTCCCAGCGGGTAGGGCGGGCCTTCCAGAGCCCGTTGCAGCGCGGCCATCCTGTCCGTAGGGTCATGGTCTTCCGGGAGGTCGAAGGTGTTCGCCTTGAACCATGCGTAGGTGTTGACCTTGTTGAAGGTCACACAGGGCTGGAAAATGTCCACCAGGGCGTAACCCTTGTGAAGTATGGCCTCCTTTATGATCCCCACCGTCTGATCGATGTTGGCCGAGTAGGCCCTCGCCACGAAGGAGGCCCCCAGGGCGACGGCGACGGCCACTGGATTGAAGGGTTCGGAGAAGACCCCGTCCACCTGTACCGGTGTCTTGAAACCCACGGAGCTGGTCGGTGAGGCCTGTCCCTTGGTAAGACCGTAGACCATGTTGTTATGGGCTATGTTCGTGATGTCCGGGTTTCTGCGGATGGTATGGACGAAGTGATTTCCTCCCTCGCCGTACATATCGCCATCGCCGCCGATGGCGATCACGGTCAGCGCCCTGTTAGCCACCTTCATGCCCGTGGCGTTCGATATCGACCGGCCGTGCAGCCCGTTGAAAAAGTTGCCTTTCATGAAATGAGGTGTCTTGGCCGCCTGGCCTATCCCTGAAAAAAGGACCACCTTTTCGGGAGGAAGTTCAAGCCCGGCAAGGGCTTTTTTCAAGGCTTCCAGGATCTGGAAATCGCCGCACCCGGGACACCACTGGTTGTCTATCCCATCCAGGTCGTATATCCGGTGATCCATCTAAAACACCCCCTATCGGAGCAGCTTGAGGAGCCTCGCGGCCACGGTCTCAACGGGGACCTGCAGGCCGCTGTACCACAGTACGCGCTCCTCGATGAGGAAGCCCGTCTCCTTCCTTACGAGGTCGGCGAACTGGCCTGTGGCGTTGCCCTCGACGGCGATGACCCTTTCGGCTTTCTCCAGGTAAGACCGGGTCCCCGGGTGGAGGGGGAATACCTGGTCAAAATGGAGGTGGGCCGTTCCTTGGAGGCCCGCCCTTTCCAGGGCCTCCTCGACGATGTGATACAGGGAACCCCAGGTCACCACCAGGTTCCTGTAGCTCTTTGGCCCGGTCACCGTGGGCTCGATAACCCTAGACAGTATGCCCTTCTTCTTCCGTAGGCGCTTGTCCACCATCCGGCGGCGGAGCTCGAAATCCTCCTGCACGTGACCCGTCTCGTCGTGCTCGTGGCTGTCGGTACCCACGATCCCTCCCCCAAAACCGGGGACGCTCCTGGGAGAGACGCCGCTCTCGGTGACTTCGTACCTCCGGTAGTCCGCACCCGACTCCACTAGGAATCTTCGAACCTTCAGACCGCTGGTGTCGAACTCGGGCACATTGTAGAAGGAGTTCAGGAAGTATTGGTCAGTTAGGATGAACACGGGGACTTGGAATTCGTCGGCCAGGTTGAAGGCGTCAAAGGTCAGCCGGAAGGCCCTTTCCAGGCTTCCCGGGGCGAAGACCGCCCTGGGGACGTCGCCATGGCCGCAGTAAACCGCCAGGTTAAGGTCGCCCTGCTCGGTCCTCGTGGCCATGCCCGTCGCGGGGCCGGGCCGCTGGCCAATGTGAAGGACGACGGGAAGTTCCGTGATGCCCGCCAGGCTCACCCCCTCCCCCATCAACGAAAGGCCGCCGCCGGAGGTGCTCACCATGCTCCTGGCCCCACCATAGGAGGCGCCCAGGGCCATGTTTATGGCGGCTATCTCGTCCTCCGCCTGCTCCACGGCGACGGCATGGCTCCGGGCGTGCCTCGCCAGGTAGGTCAGCACTCCCGTGGCCGGAGACATCGGGTAGGAGGACATGAAATCACAGCCCCCGGCGAGGGCCCCCAGGGAGACCGCGTCGGACCCGTTCATCATCATCTCCCCGACGGCCCCTTTTCTCCTGGGGATGTCGACGGAAACCCCCTTCGAAGCCACCAGTTCCCTGAAAAGCCCCATACCCTTCTCAAAAGCCGAAAGGTTGTTCTTCACGACCTGTTCGGACTTGGCGATAAACCTTTCTCTCAGCAGTCCTTCCGGTATTTCGGGCGGCACCTCCAGGAGTCCCGCCAGGAGTCCCGCCGCCACGATCCCGGTGTAGACGGGGCCTCCCGCCTCACGGCCCTTCTCCATCAGCGGCACGTTCAAAAAAGTGCCGCCCCTGTCGGCCAGTTCGTCCTTTATCTCCGCGGCATCCCCCAGGATGAGCGTCTCCGGGGTGATCCGTTCCCTAATGTTCGCCCTTATGCCGCCGTTCAGCGGGAGCAGGATGTTCATCCTGTCGACGAGGGCCCTCACTCTCTTGGAGGAAACCCGTATCTCCGTGGAATTGCTCCCGCCCCTGACCCTGGACATGTACTCCCTGCTCGCGAACACGTGGTAACCGGCTTTCCGGAACGAATCGACCAGGATCTCCTCGAGGGTCTGGACGCCCTGGCCGGCCGCCCCGCACAAAACCAACGACAGGTCGCTGTTTCCTTTCGAGGGGAATCGGAACATCTTATCTCCTCCCTATTCCAGGAGGGGGCAAAGCCCGTCCTGTTCATTCGGCCAACACTCTGACAGTAAAGGCCCACCGCCGGGGTGGGCCTTCATTTCAGTTCTCGGGCGTGACGGGGTACCCGGCCTCTTCAAGGGCCTGGACGACCCTCTCTTCAAGGGGCGAACTTGAGAAAATCTTCTTCTCCTCCAGGGAAACCTCAAAGTCGCTCACCCCCATCGACTCCAGGACCCCGGTTATCCTCTTTACGCAATGGCCGCAGGACATGTCCGGTACCTTGTAGGAATACTCCCTGCCCACTCAGATCTCCCCCTTTCTTATGGTCAGCGAATTCAGCACCACCGAGATCGAGCTGAAGGCCATGGCGGTCTCGGCGATCGCGGGGTGAAGGAGCCCGGCCATGGCCACCGGTATGGCAATGATATTGTACAGAAAGGCCCAGAAGAGGTTCCTGGTGATGACCTTGAAGGTCCGTTCCGATATCTTGATGCTCTCCAGGGCTTTCGACAAGCCGCCGCTCATGACCACGATGTCGGCGCTGTCGATGGCCAGGTCCATCCCGGAGCCGATGGCCATCCCGATATCGGCTCCCTTGAGGGCCGCCGCGTCGTTGATGCCGTCGCCTATCATGAGAACCTTCTTGCCCTGGGCCTGATAGGTCCTCACGATATCGAGCTTGTCCTCGGGCCTCACACCCGAAAGGACCTCGGTGATGCCCACCTGTCGGGCCACGGCCCTGGCGGTCACCTCGTTGTCGCCGGTCACCATGACCGGCAGGAGCCCCAGGGCCTTCATCCCCTCCACGGCGGCGGGCGAGTCGTCCCTTATCTTATCCTCTATGGCGAAGAAACCCGCCGGGACCCCTTCCCGGTCGACCTCGACCACGGTTTTGCCGGCCTCGAGGTAACCGGAATAGGCATCGTAGGAGGCCGGTTTACCTACCTCGTACCTGGTGCCGTTGACCACCCCGCTGACCCCCTTGCCGGCGATCTCTTCCATATCCTCTACCGCGGGAAGGTCTTCGCCGGCGGAAGCCGTGATCGCCTTGGCCAGGGGGTGACCCGAGTTCTTCTCGATGGCGGCGGCGGCGGCTAGGTCCTCGGGGGAAAGGTTGTGAAAGGTCACCGAAGGGTTGCCCTCGGTCATGGTGCCCGTCTTGTCCATCAGGATGACCCCTATGTCCTTGGTCGTCTGGATGGCCTCGGCGTTCCTGATCAGGAGCCCCCGCTTAGTCGCCAGGCCCGTCCCAGCCACGAGCGCCATGGGTGTCGCCAGCCCCAGGGCGCAGGGGCAGGCGATGACCATGGTGGCCACGAAGACGAAGACGGCGAAGGAAAGCCTGCTCTCCGTCACCAGGACCCAGGGGAAGTAAGCCCTCGCCGAAGAGACGAGGGGGTAAAACCGGTCGAAAAAGAAATACCAAAGGACCCCGGCGGTTACGGCGAGGGCCGTGACGACGGGGACGAACACCCTCGTGACGGCGTCGGCCAGCGCCTGGATCGGTATCTTGGAACCCTGGGCCTCCTGCACGAGGGAGACCATTTTCGAGAGGAAGGTATCCTCGCCGGTCCTGGTCACGGCGATGAGCATCTCGCCGGTCAGGTTCAACGACCCCCCCGTTACCGATGCGCCCTTCTCCTTGAGGACGGGGATCGGCTCCCCCGTTATCATCGATTCATCCACGGAAGAGCGCCCCGAAAGGACCTCGCCATCGACGGGCACTCTGTCGCCGGGCCCGACCTTGACGGTCATACCCTTCACGACGGCCTCGATGGGCACCCGGACCTCCTTGCCGTCGATGACGGCCCTGGCCTCGACGGCCCTCAGCTTGAGGAGATTCTTGATCTCCTTGGCCGCCTTGTCCCTGAGGGAGGATTCGATGAACCTCCCCGAAATGTGGAGGGCCACGATCATCGCGCCGATGCTCCCGAAGGAGGCTATGGGGACTCCCAGCACGTGCAGCAGGGTCGTGGCCCACGCGGAGGCCGCCCCCACCGATATGAGGGTGTCCATGTTCGTGTGGAAGTGGGTCACGGCGATCCAGGCTCCCTTTATGCTCCCCCTGCCCACGTAGAAGACGACGAAGCCCGCCGCCGCCAGTTCAAGGGCGGGGAACCAGGGGAGGTGGTAACCGGCCATGTGAAAAAGCATCAGCACCATCAGGGGTACGGTCACCACCAGGGCCAGGAACAGGTTCCTCCTTGAGCTGAGATACCTGGCCCGGTCGATCTCCTCGGGCAGTTCATCGGAGACGCCGTAGCCCACCTTTTCGACCGCTTTTTGCAGGTCCTCCCAGGTAACGTTCTCGTCATGCACCACCAGGGCGGTCTCCGTCGCGAGGTTGACGGCGGCGAAGTCCACTCCCTCTACCTTTCGCAGGGACCTTTCAACGGCCCCGGAGCAGGCCGCGCAGGTCATCCCGGTTATCCTGAGGGTGGTTTTTTCTTGACCGTTCTTATCCTTGCTCTTGTTCTCCTTTTCATCCATCATAAGCGACCTCCCGTCGCGGACTCTCACTTCGGTTATTGCGACCAGTATACCCTTCATGGTATATTTATCGCAAGTGGCCATCATTATTCGGCCGAAACCTGGAGGGGCCATGAATTATAAAAAGATCGCTGGTTACCTGGTACTTTTATTTGCTTTCGTCGGACTGGCCCGCGCGGGCCTTGACATCTACGGTGACCTTGCCCTGGGCGGGAACAGCAGCGCCGAGGCCGTAATCACCGGTGAAGCCCGGCCGCCCGAGGGCCCCGGTGAACTGGTCATTTACTTCTTCGAGGGGAATACCCCCTGCTCCGTCTGCGACAAGATCAGGGGGATGACGCTGGACCTGGTGAAGTCCGACCCCGAGCGATTGTCGCCCTTTTCCTTCCGGGACGTGAACGTGGAGGAAAAGGGTAACGAAAAGTATGTACTGGAATTGGGGCTCTTTTCCACTTCCGTCGTCCTCGCCCAGGAGTCGGGGGGAAAAATATACCGTTGGAAAAACCTGACCGGCGTCTGGGACCTGGCAGCGGACCCTGGGGCTTTCAGGGACTACATGCTCCGGGAGATCGACTCCTTCCTATCGGGGGGTGAAACCCGGTGAGCATCCTGACGGCCCTTTCAGCCCTTTGGCTGGGTGTACTGGCCTCGGTCAGCCCCTGCCCTCTTGCCGCGAACCTGGCGGCCTTCTCCTTCATCCAGAAGGAGGGGCTCTCCCCCCGCAGGGTGCTCCTGTCGGGGAGCCTCTACTCCGCCGGGCGCACGGTGACCTTCGCCGCTGCCGGGGTGGTCGTGATATCGGGGCTCATGGCCGTTCCCGAGGTGTCCCTTTTCATGCAGCACCACATGAACAGGCTCATCGGGCCCATACTCCTGATCGTGGGCGTCTTCGTGCTGGACCTGATCGAGGTGAGGGGAAGGAAGACCATCGCTGAAAGGGTATCCTCCGGCGCTCCCTTTCGAGGCGCGACCGGGGCCTTCCTCATGGGTGTGCTCTTCGCCCTGGCCATCTGTCCCGTCTCGGCGGCCCTTTTCTTCGGCGGCCTCATCCCGTTGGCCGCTGAAAAGGGTTCCCGGGTGATTCTCCCCGCCCTTTTCGGCCTCGGGAGCGGTCTGCCGGTGACGGTTCTTTCCTTCGTTTTTTCCATGGGGGCCAGGGCCGTATCGCGGAGCATGGGCGCCGTCTACAACCTGCAGAAGATCATCCAGGCGGCTTCGGGGGTGGTCCTGATCCTGATCGGCCTCTACTTCTCGCTGACCTCCACCTTCGGACTCCTTTGAGGGGGACTTTTGTTCTTGTCTGTAGACCTCGGCCCGGTTATAATAAGGCAGCAAGTCAGGCTACGCTTACGATGACGCAGGGAGGTGCAGGCCAGTGAGGAAGTACCGATGTCTCCACTGCCGCCATGAGTTCGAGGTGGAGGACCTTTCCGCGGGTCTTAAGTGTCCCAAGTGTTTCAACCGCTTTGTCCAGCTCATAGAGGGCGAGTCCGTCAAGGGAAAGTCTTGGGGAAGCAAGAGTTTCAGCGTCCCCAAGATGAGTGACTGATCGAAAGACCCGTGTCCTTCCTCAAAACAGAAAAGGGGGCTTGGTGGACTCGGCCCCCTTCTTTTTCACCCCGAAAGCCCGTGTTCTGAAAGCATCCCCTGAGCGGCATACTTTTAGCCCTGTCCCGTCACCATGATTGGGGACTTGTTCTCCCTTCACAGGCAAGTCAGAGGCGGCGTGAATAAAATGGTTGCGTCCCCGCCTGCCTGATGGACAACCTGATGTCACCCTCGTTCTTCATGGGATACATTCTCTAACAAAACCCTGGGGGGGATGACATTTCCCCCTTCTCAAGAGAGGGAGACCTTGTTCCTGTCCGGCCACACACCTTGCACGGGTGCCTTGCAAAAATATTCTCCTTGCGGATATAATGACCCGTGGCTTTCGGGCGACTAGCTCAGCGGAAGAGCGCTTCCCTCACACGGAAGAGGTCACAGGTTCGAACCCTGTGTCGCCCACCACTGGTTCTTTCCCCGCCCTTTTTGTACTCCCCCCTGGGAAGTAAAAAAAGCGCGCCGGCCTTAAAAAAGTCCACCCTGGAACCGCCTGAAGGGTTGAAAAAACGGCCCGCTTCCCCTGGCTTAAGGAAGCGGACCGTTAGCGATCCCTTCATCGAAGAAATTTTCAAAGGCCCATCACGATGGTCTGGTCCCTGCTCGGGCCGACCCCCACCAACACGATGGGGACCCCGGTCTGCTCCTCGATGAAACGGATGTAATCCTTCGCTGGACGGGGGAGGTCTTCGAAATCCCTGCAAACCCCAAGGTCCATTTTCCAGCCCTTCATGGTCCGGTAGACCGGTTCGACGGAGTCGAGGAAGACCGAGTTCCCCTTGTAGGGCAGGTCTTCACCTTCGTCGGACCTGTAACCGGTGCAGACCGGGATGGTCTTGAACCCTGACAGGACGTCCAGTTTCGTCAGCGCCAGGGCGTGGATGCCGTTGATCCTGACGGCGTACTTCAGCGCCACGAGGTCAAGCCATCCGCAGCGCCTGGGCCGCCCCGTGGTGGCGCCGAATTCACCGCCCCTTTCGCGCAGGGTTTCTCCCAGTTCATCCTTGAGTTCCGTCGGGAAGGGCCCCTCGCCTACCCGGGTGTTGTAGGCCTTGACCACGCCGGTGACGCGTCCCACCAGGGAAGGCCCCAGGCCTGCCCCAACGCAGGCCCCCCCGGCCACCGGGCTGGAACTGGTCACAAAGGGATAGGTTCCGTGATCCAGGTCCAGGAGGGTCCCTTGGGCGCCCTCGAAGAGAACGCTGCTCCCCCTCTCCAGGGCCTCGAAGATGGTCAGGGAGGCATCGCCCACGTAGGGCTTAAGCCTCTGGCCCCACGACCAAGCCTGTTCGAAGATCTCCCCGAAGGCCAGGGGCTCTTCCCCGTAGATCCTGGTGAGGTGCATGTTCTTGATCTCCAGGTTGAAGGACAGTTTCTCCCTCAGCGCGTCCTCGCACAGCAGGTCCTCGACCCTTATGCCGCAACGGTTGACCTTGTCCATGTAACAGGGTCCTATTCCCCTGTGGGTGGTACCGATCTTCTTCCTGCTCCCTCTCAGCCTTTCCTCCATGCCGTCCAGTTTCTTGTGGTAGGGCATCACGACATGGGCGGCACCGCTTATCACCAGCCTCGCCCTGTCCTTCCCCCTTTCCTGGAGGTCTGTGAGTTCATCCAGGAGCTGCTGCGGATCTATCACCACGCCGTTGCCGATGACGCAGGTCTTACCTGAATAGAGCATCCCCGAGGGGAGGAGATGGAAGACGTACTTTTCCCCGTCGACCATTACCGTGTGCCCCGCGTTGGCACCTCCCTGGTAACGGGCCACCACGTCCACGGTGTGGGCCATCACGTCGACGACCCTGCCCTTTCCCTCGTCCCCCCATTGGGTGCCGACGATTATCTCCACTCGACCTTTCATAGGGTCATTCCTCCCAGCCGCCCATACTTTTTCGCGCCAGGTAATCGGGCACGGTCACGAATTCTACATCCTCGGGGGTCATTTCCAGCAACTTCGGTAGAAAATCCAGGGTCCCCGGCCTGGCGTGGCAAATAGCCACGGCCCCCCCGTTCTTCCGGGCCCAGGCGAAGGCTTTACGGAACTGCTCCCGGAGGAAACTCTCTTCGTCGTAATGGTCCAGGAAAAAGCGGTTCGAAGCGGCCGGGATCCCCTTCTCCATCGCGACATGATAGGCTACCGATCTTCCGGAGGTCCTGCTGTCGACGAAGAAGAGCCCCTCGGCCTTCAACTCAAGCATGACTCCACCCATGGCCCGGGGATCCTCGGTCGCCCTGGAACCCTGGTGATTGTTAAGACCCACCGCACCCGGCAGCGACCAGAGGGCGTTTCTCACGGCCACCCTGACGGCCTCGGGATCCATCCCGGCCCTCACTAAGGTTTTGCGGTTCCCAGGGCTGCCCTTGGCCTCCATGGGCATGTGCACCAGGAAAGGGATGCCGTGGTCCTTGGCCATACGTGCCGTCGCCTGGCTGAAACGCTGATAGGGGATGATCGCCCAGGTCATGGGGATCGGGATAGACGCCAGCCGTTTCGCCGCGTCCAGGGAAAAACCCAGGTCGTCCACGATGACGGCGACGGCCGGAGGCTGAACGAACCCCCCGTAGCACCTGGCCGCCCCGGGAAAGACCAGGGCGCAGAGGACGATAAAAAGGAGCCCCTTAACGGCTTTTTTCCTTCGTCCCATCTATCATGCCCTGGAGTTCCCGTATCGCCCTCTTCAGCTGGGCGTCGCTCTCCCTGTCCTTTACGAATTCGCCCTCCACCTCTATGTCGGGTGAAAGACCGACCTTGTCGATCACGGTGCCCGCGGGGGTGTAATACTTCGCTATGGTAACAAAAATCCCCGACGAATCGGAAAGGTTGAAGAGGGTCTGCACCGACCCCTTCCCGAAGGATTGTTTGCCCACGATCACGGCCCTCCCATGGTCCTTGAGCGCCCCGGCGAGGATCTCGGAGGCGCTGGCGCTGCCCTCGTTGATCAGCACGGTCATGGGGAGGTCGGTTATGGTCCCCTTCCTGGCGTAGTACACCTCGTTGGCACGGTCGAATCGCCCCCGGGTACTGACGATGACCCCGTCATCGAGCAGGAGGTCCGCTATTTCAACGCAACTGTTCAGGAGGCCCCCCGGGTTATTCCTCAGGTCGATCAGGATGCCGCCGGCCCCTTGTTCGGTGAGGTCGTGAACGGCCTTTCGGAAATCGGGCAAGGTCTTCAGGTTGAACTGGGTTATCCTCACAAGCCCGACCTTCTCCTGCAACAGCTCCGACTTAACGGTCTGGATCTTGATGCTCTCCCTTTCGATCTCGAACTTGAGCAGTTCATCCTCGGACTCGCGCCTGATCCAAATGACGACCTTCGTTCCCGGTTCGCCCCTGAGGGCGTGGACTACTTCGTTCTGGGGCCACCCCAGGATCACCTCATCATCGATCTTGACGATCTGGTCCTTCGGTTTGAGGCCGGCCCGGTCAGCCGGCGTGTCCTCTATGGGGCTCACGACAAGGGTCTTCCCGTCGCGCTGACCGATGTAGATCCCCAAGCCGCCGTACTCGCCCTGGAGTTCGATCTCCTCTTCCTTGAGTTCGTCAGGGTCGACGAAACGGGTGTAGGGATCCTTCAGCGACGAGACCATGCCCTTGATCGCTCCGTGGAGGAGTTCTTTTTCGGAGATGTGTTCCTCGCCGTCGACGTGGTATGTCTCGAGGATGACGCGGGCCTGCTTCATGAGCCACAAGTTCTGGAAGCTGAAAGGAGCGGACTTGAACAGGTCCATCTCGTTGAAGGCGACGGCCGAAAGGACGCCTCCCACGAGAAGGGCGCCCACCACGGCCCCGATGAAAATATCCCTTGCCCGACGAAACATGCGCCTATTCCACCCTTCAGACTACACTACCTGCCGAGGTAGGATACAGGATTCTTTGCCTCACCGTTGACCCTTACCTCGAAATGGAGGTGGGGCCCCGATGCCACCCCGGTGTTTCCTACGTTCCCTATGACCTCCCCGCCCTTGACTACCTTTCCCTCCTCGACACGGATCTGGGAGAGGTGGCCGTAGACGGTGGAGAGGTCCCCGCCGTGGTCGAGTATGACGATCTGGCCGTAACCCCGGAGCCAGCCGGCGAAAAGCACCTCCCCCGCGGCGGCGGCCTTGACCGGGGTCCCCGCCGGCGCCCTTATGTCAAGGCCCGTGTGCATTATCTTGGTCTTGAACACGGGGTGCACCCTCGTGCCGAATTGGCTGCTGATCTCACCCCTGATCGGCCAGGAAAGCTTCGCCCCCGAAGGCACGTAAACCGGCGGAACGCCTGCCCTTGACTCCTGCATCTTCCTTTTCTGGGCCATGAGTTCACGGATCTTGCCCTGGAGTTCCTTCTGGGATTCTTCCAGTTCCCGGGCGGCCTTCTGGTGCAAGGCCTTCTGCTTGGTCAAGGCGTCCAGGGACTGTTTTCTCTGCGCCTCGGTACTTTTCAAGGCTTTCCGGTCTTTCTCCAGGCTTTCCTTCTGCTTGACCAACAGGGCCTTCTGGTCAAGCAGCTGCTTCCTGGAGGATTCCAGCTTCATTTTACTCTCCTTCATGGCCATGATCCTGCGCTCATCCTCGCGGGCCATCCTGGACAGGAGATAGGCGTTGGTGAGAGCTTCATGGGTGCTGCTCGACGAGAGAAGGAGGTTGAACTCCGCGACGCCCCCGTACTTGTAGATCGCCTCGAACCTCCTGGCAAGGTAGCCCCTGGACCTGGCCAGGTCCGCCTCGGTGCTCTTGATCTCGACAGTTAGTTCCTTGATCCCCAGTTCCGTTTTTTCACGCTGCAGGTCGAGAAGGGCGATCTTCTGCTTCAGGAGGGTGACGCTCTGGTCTATCCGGGAAAGATCGTCGAGGAGACCCTCCTCCTTCCTCCGTGCCTTTTGGATCTGCTTCTGGTGGAAGGAGATCTGTTTTTCTATCGCTTCCAGGCGACCCTGTTCGTCCTTGATCCTCGAGTCGATATCAGGCGTGTTGGCTCCCCGGGCGACCGCCGGCGAGAGGGTTAAAAAAAGCAGCAGTAATATCGTGGCCGAGGACCGGCTTTTTCTCTTCATGATAGCTGCACCCCAGTCTCTTGCTAGATGGACCTGGACGCCTGTCTCACAAAACGGGACGCGGCGAGCCAGCTGCAGACCCAGCCGACGGACAGGCCCGCCAGGACCAGGACGCCACCTACCCTGAGGACGATGATCCTGTCGGTGAGCAACCTCAGGAAAGGAAGGGATCTTTCCAGTGTGGTGAGGGCCATCCCGTAGGAAAACCAAAGCAGCAGGACCGACAGCGCCGCGCCCAGGGTCCCGAGAAGGACCCCCTGCAGGACGTAGGGAAAGATCACGAAACTCCTGGAGGCGCCGACGAGGAGCATTTTGCCTATCTCGTCCTTCCTGGCGTACACGCCGATGCGGATCGTGTTGAACAGCACCAGGGCCGCCGAGGCCATGGAGACCACGAGCACGACCAAGGACAGCCTGGAGACGAAACGGGAGATCTTTTGCAGCCTCTCGGCGATATCCCCCGCGTAGACCACTTCTTCCACCTCGGGCATGGCGATCAGTTCCCGGGCGATGACCGTCGCGAAGGACGCTTTTTTCACCTGTACCTCCACGCTGGGGGGTAGGGGGTTTTCCTCCAGCAGGGCCACCGCTTCGGCAAGCTTGCCGAGCCTTGCCTTGAGGCGTTCCAGGGCTTCCTTGGCGGTCACGACCCTCACCGATGAGACCGAATCGTAGGAGATGGCCTTCCGCGCCACCGCTTCCAAGGCTTCCTCAGAATCTTGGACGTAAGCCTGGATCGTGAGGTCTCCCTCGACGGTCTCGATGAGGTACCGGGTGTTGAGGACGAAGAGGATGCTTGCCCCCACGAGGAAGAAGACCGCCACGGAGGTGAGGACTGTCAGGAAGCTCAAACCGGAATGCCTGGAGAGGAGTCTCCAGGTATCCCTGATCATGTACCTAAAGGTCCCCATCGGATCGGTACCTGCCCTTCCTCTCGTCCCTGATCAGCCGCCCCTTGCGGAGTTCGACGACCCTTTGGCGATAGGAATCGACGATGTACTGGTTGTGGGTCGCCACCACCAGGGTGGTCCCGGAGGCGTTGATCGACAGCAGGAGCTGGAGGATCTCGTCGGCCGTGTCCATGTCGAGGTTGCCCGTGGGCTCATCGGCCAGGAGGATCGAAGGGGAATTGGCGATGGCCCTCCCTATGGCCACCCTCTGCTGTTCACCGCCCGAGATCTGCTCCGGGAAAAGGTTCCTCTTCCTCCAAAGGCCGAGGCGGTCTAGCACTTCGTTGGTCCTCTTCTGCGCGCTTTGAAAGGGGACCCCGATCACTTCCTGCACGAAGGCGATGTTCTCATGTACCGTCAGGTCGGGAAGAAGCCGGAAATCCTGGAAGACCACCCCGATATTCCTCCTGAGGTAGGCCAGGTTATGGGAGGCTATCTTCCTTATGTTGACGTCGCCCACGGTAACCCGCCCCCTGGTGGGCACCAGTTCCCGGGTGACAAGCCTGAGAAGGGTCGTCTTGCCGGATCCCGTGGGCCCCACAAGGTAAACGAACTCCCCCTTGTCGATGGAGAGGAAAATATCCTGGAGGGCGACGATATCCGGGGGGAACTGTTTGGTCACGCCGGCGAACCGTATCTCCATCCATTACCTCCTGCGCATGGACCACACCTGGGCCGACTCCCCCACGATCTCCCTGAAGGTCAACCCGTAGTATTCCTGCAGTTCCAGGGGGGTCCCGCTCTGCCCGTACCGGTCGCTTACGGCGACGCTCCTCACGGGTACGGGGTTCTCCGAGGCGGAAAGGGCGGCGACGGCCTCCCCCAGCCCCCCGATCGTGTTATGCTCCTCCGCCACAACACAGCACCCCGTCCTCCTCAGCGACGATAGGATCAAACGGGAGGGCAGGGGTTTCAGGCAGAAACAGTCGATCACTTCGGCGTTTATGCCTTGTTGGGAGAGGATCCTTGCGGCCTTCAACGCTTCGTGGACCATGATACCACAGGCACAAAGGGTGACGCCGTCTCCCTCCACCAGGAGCCTCCCCCCGCCGATGCGCATTTCGGTCTCGTCGAAGGGGCCCGTGTCGGGGACCTCGTCACGGCCCAGCCGGACATAAACGGGGCCCGGGTGTTCGAGGGCCAGCATCGCCATCGCGGAAGAGGAATCGAAGTCCGAAGGCACGAGGATGGAGATCCCCGGCAGGATTCTCATCAGCGCCACGTCCTGGTTCATCTGGTGCACGGCACCGTCTTCCCCGGCGGAGAGGCCCGAATGGGTCCCGACCAGGACGGCCCCAAGATCCGGGATCGCCAGGCAGGTCCTGACCTGGTCGAAGGACCTCGCGGTGAGGAAGGCCGACGGAGCGACGGCGACGGGTTTCTTGCCGTCAAGGGCTAGGCCCGCCGCGGTGGTCACCATGTCCTGTTCTGAGGCCCCGCAGTTGATCGTTCTCTCGGGAAACAGCGAGGCAAAGGGGGTGACGATCTCGCTCCCGGCCATGTCCGCGTGAAGGAGAACCACGTCGTTCCTCCCCCGGCCCAGCCTAACGAGTCCCTGTCCGAAACCGGAAAGGGTGCTTCTCATGGCTTCACCCCCTCTTCCATCTCACCCGAAGCCAGCTCCAGCTCCCTGAGGGCCTGTTCCATCCCGTTCCGATCCAGGAGGCGGCCCGGCTTCTCCAACGACCCTTTTTCCGCGGAAGAGACGCCTTTGCCGGGGATGGTCCTCGCCAGTATCACGCGGGGAATTCCACCGGGATCCGAGTGCGCCCTCGACAGCGCCCTTTCCAGGTGATCGAAATTATGGCCATCGGCTTCCATCACTCTCCAGCCCAAGGTCTCGAACCTTTTCCTCTCCGAGGCTCCCTTCCCGGGGGTCAGGGCGGGCGCCGAAGGCGGGGCGCTGGAATCCACCACTACCGTCAACCCTTCGAAACCCAGGATGCTCGCCCGAAGGACCGATTCCCACAGGGATCCCTCCTGGAGTTCCTCGGAACCGATGACGCAGAAGACCCTCCTGTCGTTGCCGTCCATCCGGGAGGAAAGCAACAGTCCCTTGGCGATGCCTATGGCCATCCCCCTCGACCCACCGGGGGCGTCGACACCGGGCGTCCTGGCGTGCTCGGGCCTACCCTGGAGCATCGCCCCCAGGCGGCGGTAATTCCAGAGTTCCTCCCTTTCAAAGAAGCCTCGCCTGGCGAGGACCGCGTATAGGGCAGGACTCGCGTTGTCCTTGCTGAAGACGAGCCTGTCCCTCTCCGGCCATAGTGGTTCATCGGGCCTTATCTTCAGTACCTTCCAGTAGAGGTAGACCAGGATGTCCACGACGGAAAGGGAAGAATCCAGGTGGCCCGCCCTTGAAACGCCGGTCATCCTGACGATATCCTTTCTCACTTCCAGGGCCGTCCTTTCCAGTTCCCGCCTTTGTGAGGCTTTCATTCAATCACTCTCCTGAGAGCATTCCTTCAAGGGTACGGCGGAAAACCTCCTCCAGCGCGCCCCTTGCCTCGTTGAGCCTGGCCTCCTTCCGGGGTTCCCGCGGGAAAGAAGGAACTTCCGCTTCATCCCACAAGGGCAGGTCCCAGTCCTCGGCGAAGGACCTGACCTTGGGGTCATAGGGTACCGCCAGGCAGGGCACGCCGGCAAGGACCGAGATGAGGCAAAAGTGGAGCCTCATGCCCACGGCAGCCCTCGCTTTCAACCATAGCGCCTGAGCCTCGAAAGCGCAGGTTACGCGGACGATCCGGGAGAGGTTGAGCATCCCCCGGGACCGTAGACCCTCCATGAGGGACTCATCTTCACCGGAAAGAGCCACTCCGACCATGTCAAGCCCCGACCTTTCCCCAGCCTCGGTCGCCGAGAGGGAAGCGGCTTCGGGAAGCCCCCCTCCCCAGGGCCTGATATTCACGAGGAGAAGGTCCCCATCCCCGCCGCTGGGAAAACCGGGGGCCATCGTGAAAACGGGGTCAGGGGCTATCTCTCCGGCCATACCCCACTCTTCCAGGAACGACATCGACCCCTTGTCCCTGACCACCCTCGCCTGGCAAAGGGAAAGGGCGTCACGGGCCAGGAAACGGGCCATGCCCCTCTCCAGGGGGCCTATCGACTGGCCGAAGGCCCAGGGCCTGCAACCGGCGAGGCGGGCCATCCTGGTCACCCCCCAGTAATAAGCGCTGGACCTCGCGCTGGTGGAATCCTGGAAGAGACCGCCGCCGCCTAGGAGAAGCGTCCTGCTGGACCTCAAGGCGGACATGACCTCCAGGGGGCTCCAGCGGTTGACCCGGGATACTCCTCCCCGGCCTGCCGAGATCCCTTGGGCGGCCGAAAGCACCGCTACCCTTTCACCAGGCACGCCGTTCTTGTTCATAAGGTCCAGGAGGCTTTCAGCCATCAGTTCGTCTCCGAGGTTCCCGAAACCGTAATAACCACAAAGGACAACGTCCAGCGGCCGGCTCACCCCGCGACGACCCCCTGCCACCTTCTCCAGGCCGGGATGACCAGGAACACAAGGACCGCCGCCATGACGGAGCCCACGATGAGTCCGGTCCAGAGCCCGTTAAAAACGCGCAGCAGTATGAAGGAAAGGTGCGTGTGGAAATGGCAGAAGCTGTTCACCACCGACGAAAAGGCCAACGTGGCGCCAACCCGGAAGACCTCGCGATATTCCCCCCAGATATCCTTTCTCCTCACGACGAACCAGAGCACCAGGGCAGGGTAGCCCGCGAAGATCTCCTTTGTCCTGGGCCTGGCTATCAGCAATTGCTCCAGGAACTCCCTGAACCTGATCTCCCAGCCGGGGACGAAGGATACGTTCCCGCTCCTGAGGGCCATGACGCCGGCGGCGGCGGCCACTACTCCCACGAGGGCCAATTCGCCCCAGGAAGGCGGTCTTGACAGGACCTGGGTCAGCGATTCGGGGTGAACCCTCCTCTTCAAATCGTGAAGGAGCAGGATCAGCGGTGGGAGCAGGAGCGCTGCCTTGACCCCGGAGAAGGCGCCCATCCTCAGCATGTACCAGGGGGTCCCGAAAAAGGAAGCGATGGAAAGACCAGAGATGACGGCGACGGCCACGCCGCAGATCACCCCCCTGAGGGGGCGCCGGAAGTCCTCGAGGGCAAACAGGGAGGCCTCGGTCGCGGCGAAGGAGGCGACCAGGGCCCCGGAGACCCGGGCAACGACCGGGACCTTCAGGGAGAGAAAGGCGATGGCCACCGAAAGGGCGAGTGAGGCCACCGCTTCCTTCAGGCCGATGTCGCCCCCCTCCATCGAAAGGAACCTTGCTATCAGCCTCCCCGCCAGTGCTGCCATGACAAGGCCGAGGGCGAGGGCCGCGAAGGGGCTCGTGCCCCAGCGACCCATTGTTTCGGGCCATCCGGTGCGGATCCCCAGCGAGCCCAGCCGCCCCGATATCCTGGCGCACTCGTCGGCGAACCTCTTCAGCCTGGATCCGGAGTGGAGGTCCGAGGGCCTCAGGTAAAGGATCTTGACCGAGCGTTCCCGGGAGGCCCGGACAAATCTCTCCACCAGGTCGTCCCGGGTGAGCCTCCTGCTCAGGATCTCCTCTCTCCTAACGCTGTGCAGGGAAAGGATGCCCGGGAAAAGGCCCCTCTCGAGGAGAGCGGTGCCGATCTGCTGGGAGAACTCCACCTTTGATACGGGGACGCCCCGCTTCCGGAGAACCTCCACAAGGGGGCCTAGGTCCGGGTAACCGGCGACGAAAAGGCCCGCCGGGACGACGGCTCGGATCTCGGGGAAGGCATCCAGCACCGTGGCAACCGCGAGGGCCACGTCTTCGCCCCCGACGCCTGGGGTCGACCCTGGGCGATAGACCAGGGGGATACCTCCCCCCTTGAGCAACTCCAGCATGGGGTAGTCCGGGAGTACGCCCGCCTCAAGGGTCTCGGCCAGGGAAAGGGGTAGTACAAGCAGTTCCCCCCGGTCCAGGCCTATGACCCTGCTACCGGGATACTTTTTAAGGACGAAAGACCTGATCTCGCCGGAAAAGGGAGACCCCGCTCGAAGGAGGAGGGCCGCCGAGTCGGGGTACAGGCCCTCAGGCCTCGGTCCCGGGAGGAGTTCCCCCACGGACCCGAACCCCAGGTCCAGCACTCCCTCCATGAGTTCCTGGCCCGTCAGCTCCCCCACGGCCACAGCGGTGAGGCCCCGCCCCAACAGTACATCGAGGGTCGCGGGAACGGGCAGTTCCGACTCCCTGGCAAGGCTTGCGATATCCCTCATATCGGTGACAAGGGCCGCCACGTTTCCCTGTCTTTCGGCCCTGACCCGAGGGAGAAGCCCGGCGGCCGCTAAAAGGGCGGCAACCGCCAACGCCGCTGTAAAAAAGAAGGATCGCCCTTTCCTCACACTCTTTCACCCCACTGATCCTCGAGGGGGATCCCCATACCCTCCAACAGCCTGCTCAACGTGAAGAGGGGAAGTCCCACGACGTTAAAATAACAGCCCTTTATGGAACGGACAAGCAGCGAACCCCATCCCTGGATAGCGTAGGCCCCGGCCTTGTCCCCACTCTCGTTCCCCGAAAGGTAAGCCCTGATCTGCCGATCCGTAAGGACCCTGAAAGTGACCAGCGTCTCTTCTGTTGCCGATGCCGACCGGTCCCCCCACCGTACGGCGACGCCGGTGATGACCTTGTGGGTTTTCCCCGAGAGGAGGCGGAGCATCCGGAAGGCATCGCCGGGGTTTTCGGGTTTCCCCAGGATCATCGCTTCAAGAACGACTATCGTATCAGCCGCTACTACGAGGGAACTCCGCTGGGAAGCGCAAACCGAGTCAGCCTTCGCCTCCGCCAGCCTTAGCGCCTGCTCCCCGGGGTCGCCCCCATTAACGATCCCCTCATCGACGGCGGGCGGCACAACCCTGAAGCGCCACCCCAGGTCGCGAAGGAGAGCCTCCCGTCTTGGGCTGGCCGAAGCCAGGACCATGTCGGGAAAAGGGTGAGGGTCATGCCCGGTCATCGAACCACCAGCACCCCGAAGGTCCCCCCGATCAGGGACCCGAGGTTCGCGCGGATGTAAAGCCGGAAGCCGAGATCGATGAAGATGAGGTCGAGGTTTCTCATATCGAAGCCGACATCTATGATATTACGGAAAAGCCTCTCGGTGGCCTGGAATCTCTGCAGGAAAACCCCCAGGATGCTGCCGAGGATCACGCAAAGGACCACGACCCACCACCTCTTGTACGAGACTTTGGCCATTTCTTCACCCCCTGAACAGTTTGAACACCACCACAAGGAGACCCGCTGTCAAGCAGTAAAGGGAAAAGAAACCCAGCCTCCCCCTGGTGACGACCCTGCGGAGAACGCTTAAGGCCAAAAGCCCCGACCCGAAGGCGACCACCACCCCTATCCACCAACCCTTCGGCAGCGACGTGAGCACTCCGGACAGGCCACCCGCCTCGGTCACCTCGAGGATGGCCGCGCCGAGGATTGCGGGGAGGGATAGGAGAAAGGAAAAGGAGAAGGCCTCTTCACGGGAAAGTCCCGCCCGGAGCCCCGTCACGATGGTGGTCCCGGACCTGGAGATGCCCGGGAAGACCGCCAAACCCTGGGCGAGGCCGACCTTGAGTCCCGAGGACAATGAGACAGGAAGTTCCCCGGGGGAAATCCGGCTCCCGTAGCGCAGGACGAAACCTGTCACCAGGAGGGCGAAGCCCACGAAAAGGGTGGAAGTGAAGAGGACATCCACTACCGGCTTGACGATAAGGACCACCAGGGCCGTCAGCAGCGTGCCCACGATGACGCCCCAGCCGTACTTCCAACCGGGAAGCCCGCGCCCCTCCGCTGTAAAGAGGCCAAGGAGCCACTCCCGTAGGTTTCTCATTATGTCAACCCGAAAGAAAAGGACTGTGGCGGCCATGGTGGCCAGGTGGAGCACCACGGCGAAGGGAAGGCCCGGGCCCGACCAGCCGAAAAGGTCCTGGACGATAACCAGGTGGCCGGAGCTGCTCACGGGGAGAAATTCTGTAATACCCTGGACGAGGCCCAGTACGGCGGATTGAAGGTACAAGGGTCATGCCTCCTTGGCACGGATGAGGTTTATATCCTTTACTATCAGGGCTATGTTGTTGGCGTGATCGCCCACCCGTTCAAGGTTGCTCAAGATATCGATGAAGATCACCCCCGAACCCGGGTTACACACTCCCTGGTTCAACCGGTCGATGTGGCGCCTCCTCAGGCTTCTCTCCATCGCGTCGATCTCGTCCTCCAGGACGAAGACCTGTTGGGCCTTATCGCCGTCGGCCGTATCGAGGGCTTCCACCGCGAGCCTCGCGGTCTTCTCGGAGAGGTCTATCATAACTGCGAATTCCTCCATGGCGACATCGGAGAAGGGAAGGTTATGCTCTATCTTGTATTCATAGAGTTCTATCAGGTTCTCGGCGTGATCCCCCATCCTTTCTATATCACCCACACCGTTCACGTAACTGGATAACGACGATGAGAGGACCGGGGGCAGGCTGACCTGCATCAGTTCCGCCGAGTAGGACGCCACTTCCCTGTTCAGCTCATTCACGACCCTCTCGGTCTGGTGTACCTGTTCGATCATCCTCCGGTCGTCATGGATGAAGGCGGTCTTTACGTCCCTCAGCATATCCAGGGTGAGCATCCCCATCCTGACCAGTTCCTTGCGGACCGCATCAACGGCGGCTATGGGCGATGCCTTGATCAGGTTGCGGTCCAGGAACCTCGGGCCCATCAGCACCATCTCCTCGTCATCGGGGATGATGGACTTCACCAGGCCCACGAAGGGGTCCACGAAGGGGAGGAACAGCAGGGTGTTGAGGACGTTGAAAAGGGTGTGGGCGTTGGCCAGCTGGCGGGCGATATCCGATGAAGTGAGCAGCACGAGCTCCTTAAAGGGCCCGACAAGGGCAAGGAATATGGCCACCCCGATGACCTTGAAGAGAACGTGGGCGAGGGCCGACTGCCTCGCCGATCGGTTCATCCCCAGCGAGGCCAATACCGCCGTGATGGTGGTCCCGATGTTGTCCCCGAACAGGATGGGGATGGCCGAGTCCAGGGTGAGAAGCCCCTGGGACCCCATGACGATGGTCAGGCCGACCGTGGCGGAACTGGATTGGACCAGCATGGTGATGACCGTCCCAGCCAGCACTCCCAGGATGGGGTGATGCTGGAAAGCGAGGTAGATGTCCTGGCGTTCCCTCAGGAAACTCATGGCGTTCCCCATGGTCACCATCCCCAGGAAGAGGAGGCCGAAACCGACTATCCCGTTGCCGATGAATTTCTGTTTCTTGCTCCTCCCGAACACGGCGAAAAGCATACCGAAACCTATCAGGGGAAGGGCGAAATCCCCTATCTTGAAGGCCACCAGCTGAGCCGTGACGGTGGTGCCTATCGCCGCCCCCATCATGACCCCCACGGACTGCTTCAGCGACATGAGCCCGGCGTGAACGAAGCTCGCCGTCATCACCGTCGTAGCCCCGCTGGCCTGGATCACTGCCGTTATCAGGGCCCCCACGGCCACTCCCTTCAAGGGAGAACTGGTGAGGGCCGAGATCAGGCGCCTCATCCTGTCACCCGCGAGGTCCTGCAGCGACTCCCCCATCAGCTTGATGCCGTACAGGAAGAGCCCCACCCCCCCGAGGAGGTTGAAAAGAAGCCCCGTCGTCAAACCCTCACCGCCCTTTCCAGGTAAAAAAACCGAAGTGGAACCGCCTCGCGGCCAAGACAGGCCTACCCCTTGACGACCGTGACAAGGACCCTCACCACCGGCGGAGTTCTCAGGTGCTTTTTAAGCACGTTCCTGACCCTGCTCCTCACCTTCTGGGCGACCCTCTGCTCACCCTCACCCATCCTGCCGGTGGGCCTTTCAAGGGTTCTCTCGATCTCGCGAACGAGGTCGTTCTTAATCTGCTGCGCGTCGTCCATGTGAAGGAACCCTATGCTCTCGATAATGGGGTCGGCCGCGAGGCGGAGCTCACCGTCAAGGGCCAGCGATACCACCACTATCCCTTCCTCGGAGATCTCCAGCCTCTCCTTGAGGAGGCTGTTCTGCATCTCGCCCAGGACCATGCCGTCGACCAGGATATCACCCGAAGGGACGGCACCCCTCCGCACCTGGGCCCCGCTGTCGTCGAGGCCGAGCACATCGCCGTTTTGGAGCACAAAGGTGTTTTTCTGTGGGATATCCATCTCCTGGGCCAACTGGGCGTGCCTGACGAGGTGCCGGTACTCCCCGTGGAGGGGGACGAAGTACCTGGGCCTCACGATACTGAGCATCATTTTAAGCTCTTCCCTCGCCGCGTGTCCCGAGACGTGGACCTCCTGGTCGCGGTCGTAGACCACCTCGCACCCGCACTCGAAAAGGCGGTTGATCGTCCTGCTGACGAGCCGTTCATTCCCGGGGATGGGCGTGGCGAAGACCGCCACCAGGTCGCCGGGGCCGAGGTTTACGAAACGATGCTCGCCCTTGCTCATCCTCACGAGGCCCGAGAAGGGCTCGCCTTGGCTGCCGGTGGTCAGGACGATCAGTTTTTTGTCGGGCACCTGGCCCGCGTCCTCCATGGGGACGAGGATGTCCCTGTCGGCATCGATGTAGCCCAAGTCCATGGCGAGGTTCACGTTCTGGATCATGCTCCTCCCCATCAGGGCCACCTTCCTGTTGAACTTGGAAGCGGCTTGGAGTATCTGCTGGGACCTGTGAAGGTTGGTGGAAAAGGCGGCTATGATGACCCTCTTGTTCCGGTGGAGCTGTAAAAGCCTCTCCAGGGTCCTGCCGATGATCCTCTCCGATTGGGTAAAGCCCGGCCTCTCCACGTTCGTCGAATCCGACAGCATCAACAGCACACCCTTGCTGCCGAAATCGGCGAAAGCCGAATAGTCCGTTATCCTCCCATCCACGGGGGTGGGGTCCAGTTTGAAGTCACCCGTATGGATGACCGTTCCGACGGGCGTCTCCACGGCAAGGCCCACCCCGTCGGGGATCGAGTGGCAGACCGACAAGAAGGTCACCTCGAAGCACCCCAGGGTGCATTTCTCCCCCGATTGGACCTCGATCGAGCGGGGCTTGTAGTCCGGACAGGAATCCTGGAACTTGGCGTCCACCATGGCCAGCGTGAGCTTCGTCCCGTAAAGGGGTACATCTATCCTGGGGAGGATGAAGGGCAGGCCGCCGATATGGTCTTCGTGGCCGTGGGTGAGCACAAGACCCCGAATTCTATCCTGGTTCTCGAAGAGGTATGAGGCGTCGGGGATCACGAAATCTATGCCCAGCATCTCCTCGTCGGGGAACATCAGGCCGCAGTCCACAACGACCATGTCCTCGCCATATTCGAGGACGAACATGTTCTTGCCGATCTGGCCCAGGCCCCCCAGGGGGATGAAGCGGAGCTCATCCCTGGCGGGGCTCTTCCTCCCGCGCTTTCCGCCCGGGGCTTTTGACGACATCAATACACCTCCGGCTCAGCCGCCTTGGCCCTGCAGCGGCTAATGGCTCGGCGCGACAAAACTGCCCGGGTCAAGGCAGGCGTCCGGAAAGGTTCCAGGTGCGGCCGGCCCGCCCGGTTTCAATCGCTGAAATCCTGGGCCTTCTCACCCGCCCCCGCGCGATCGGGGGAAGCGGCTTCCGTGAAATCCTTCCTGGAAGCGATGACCGCCTGCTCAGGAGCGGCGTTGTGATCGGTTCGTCTTGAAATGACCTCCAGCAACGCGTCGGCGCCGTCCTCTGCGTGGAAGGCCTTGATGAACCTCCTCGCCCATTCAGCGGTCTCGTCGACTATCCTCGCATGGATCCTCTCGGGAAGGGCCATGATGGCATCGTGGAAAGGCTTGTTGGCTTTCTTGTAGTCGCCGGACTTGCGGGAATACCCCTGACCGTCGGCCCACCGCACCATGTCGTCCCAAAGTTCCCTGGGGATGCCCCTGCCGGGGTCCTTGATGTACGTACCGTCCTTGACGACGGCGTTGCCCGTTTCGGGGTCCATCTCCAGTCCGAAGACGATGTTCTGCCAGAGGGTGCCCACGTTGCCCTTGTTTATCCCGAACTGGGAAAACCGGGACACTTTGTCGAGGGGGGTCCCGGAGATCCCGTGTTGGGCTATGGTCACGCCGTAGGGCGCGACGGCCTCCGCGATCTCCCCCGTCCGCTTGAGGTCGATCCCCTCGGCCTCTCCTGCGGTGCTGTCATAGGTCCCATGCTTGCTCCCGTTGGAGATGGCCAAAAAGTCGGGGAAAACCCTCCAGGAGTTCAGCCCCCCTATGAAAAACAGGGCCTCCTCCACCGTGGTCAGTTCGCCCGGTCCCTTGATCTCCCCCACCTCGACCTCCAGGCCCAGGTAGGCCGGGACGTGCATCGCCACGTCCCTGGTGAAGCAGAGGTTTTCCCAGTCCGGGTTATGGGAGGCATCGATGGCCACCGATGTCCAACCCGACTCGACCAGTTTCCTCAAGTGGGGGATGGACTTCAGGAGGTCTTCCCTGGACTTGATGGCGTAATGGTCCACGTGAAGTCCGAAGGGGACCCCTCCGCCCAGCTCGCTGGAGTACTGAAGGGCCAGTTGGGGCACGTTCTCGAAGGTGCAACCGCAGTACGTGCTTTCCGACTTGGCCAGTTCCAGCAACACGAAAGCGTTGAGATCCCTGGCCGCCATCAGGACGCCCTTTATCGTCAGGGGATTGCGCACGTTCGCGGCGAGGACGATGGAATCCGTCCTCCTGGCCGCCGCCGCGATGTCCCTCCCGCTTACCAGGGCCACGGGTTCACCGCCGAAAACGGCCTGGACGTTGAGGGGCCGTTTCTCGAGCAGTTCACGGAAAGACCTGCTGCTTTGATCCATTTCAGAACACCTCCCGGTAATATCCGCATACATTGTACAATGAAGAGGGCTCCCTGTTCACGCGGACCGGCCCGGCCTTTTTCCAGTTCCTTTACCTTTGACGTTGACGGTTTCGCTTGACCCGTGATAATATAACCGGCGCGCTACGGGAACGATCCTTGGGGGATCGTCTAATCGGCAGGACGCTTGACTCTGGATCAAGAAGTCGGGGTTCGAGTCCCTGTCCCCCAGCCAAAATCCATGGATGGCCCCATCGTCTAGTGGTCTAGGACCCAGGGTTCTCAGTCCTGTAACACGGGTTCGAATCCCGTTGGGGCTGCCAAAAATCTCGAGGCGGACCTCTTTTTTTGAGGGGTCCGCCTTTTCATTCGGGTGCCTTCAGGTTATACACCGGCCGGAGCAATGCCGATACTTCCACGGCTTCGCCGACTTCTTCCCGGATGTCCTCCCACCTCTTGTAGGCCATGGGGGACTCGTCGATGGTCTCCTTGAGGACCGACGTGGAAAAAACACCTTCCATGCTCTTCCTGAAGGACCCCATCGTGATGGAACCTTCCTTCAGCCTGCGCTTCATTTCCTTGCGGCTGAAGAGGCGTCCCGCCCCGTGGGGGGCCGAAAAGTTGTAGTCCGGGTTCCCCTTCCCGACGCCGAGGATGATCCCCGCGGCCATGTTCAGGGGGATGACCAGCCTTTCGCCCTTGTGGGCCGAGATGGCGCCCTTTCTCACGATGCCGTCCTTCTCGCTGATGTAGTTATGGACGCTCTCTACAAGGGTGTCCTCGTTCAACTTCAGGCCGAAGAAGGAGAGGATCCTGTCGGCGATGATGAAACGGTTCAGGCCGGCGTACTCTTGGGCGATCCGAAGCCACTTCAGGTACTCGCTGCCTCCCTTATCGAGGGGGAGGTGCTCCAGGCCGCGGGGAAGGCCGGGGGATCCCTCGGCCCCGGCCTGGTAGCGCCGGGCCATGCCCTGGAAAAAACCGGCCACCTGGAAGCCGAAATGACGGCTGCCGGTGTGCACCGCGAGGAATAGCGCCCCCTCGGGGTCTTCATTGATCTCGATAAAGTGATTCCCGCCCCCGAGGGTCCCCAGCTGGCTCCAAGCGGGGCCTTTCGGCCGCCGTGCGAGGAATTTCCCATAAAAGCCCTCATCGGCGAGCTCGCCCAGTTCCCTTGCCCTGGCCCCCCGGCCGGGGAAACGGGACTCGAACCAGTCGAGCATCGCCGGGCTCCGGTGGCGGGTCTTCCCCAGGGGGATGCTGCCCCGAATGAACCCGTCGAGGGCGGCGAAGTCCACGTCCCCTTTCTTCACTCCCTCGAGGGGCGCGAGGAGGACGCCGCAGCCGATGTCAACGCCGACCACGTTGGGTATGACAGCATCCTTGAACCTACCGGTGAAACCGATGACGCATCCGGCCCCCAGGTGGCAGTCGGGCATGATGGCCACCAGGCCGTCGACGGCCGGATGAGCGGCGATGTCCCTTATCTGGGCCATCGTGGGCTCATCCACGTCCCTGGCATGGATCACCAGTTCTGTCATGACAACCACTCCAATATTGGTTTTCAAGGTCGCAAAAAATTGCCCCGTTACATGATAACATCTGTAGGCCAGCAAAAAGGACGGTGGAGACTGCATGGACCCAGAGGAACGGGTGACGGCGCCTTCAGCGACCGGGACCCCCTGCTTCGCTTTCATGGGCGACCTTCTGCTCTTGAGGACGGAACCGTCGGTCGTACTGCCGGTTTGGGAGGATGTCGCGGGGCTTCCCCTCTCGGGGCGGAGCCCGGGTTCCTGGATGACGGGGCGGCCCGGGAACTGCTGGGCCTCCCTGGTAGAAGATACGCCCCCGCCTGAGGGCATGAGCTTCGTAACCCTGAGGGATATCTGGTCCCTCATGGGAGAGCGCGCTTTCTTAGAGGCCGGGAGGGCCTTCCAGATCATGGAATGGTCCCAGCGCAACCGCTTCTGCGGACGCTGCGCAACCCCCATGATCGAGGCCGAGAACGAGACGGCCCTGGAGTGTCCCGCCTGCGGGTTGATAAGTTACCCCGCGGTCACCCCCGCGATCATCGTCGCCGTGGAAAAGGAGGGACGGCTGCTCCTGGCCAGGAATACCCGTTTCCCCAAGGGCAGGTACAGCGTCATCGCCGGTTTCGTCGAACCCGGTGAGACCCTCGAGGGAGCCGTGGAGAGGGAGGTCATGGAGGAGGTCTCCATCAGGGTGAAGAACATCACCTATTTTGGGAGCCAGCCCTGGCCCTTCCCCCACTCGATGATGATCGGCTTTCGCGCAGAGTGGGGGTCGGGGGAGATCAGGGCTGACGGCAACGAAATCGAGAGCGCGGGATGGTACTCCCCTGAAGATTTTCCCGATATACCCCCGGGCTTCAGCATTTCAAGGAGGCTCATCGACGACTTCCTGGCCAGGCATGCCTGAGGGGAAGCGCTCCCACGGGAAGATCAGTTCTTGGGCTTCCCCTTGCGGAGTTCTTCCTCCCAGGTGATCAGGGAATGGTAGTAGATGCGGTCGCCGTCATCGTCCAGCCCCCTGGTGAGTTCGCTGATATGGGTGTGCCCCGCTTGGACCCTCTCCAGGACGTGGCTAACGGCCTGTTCCGGTATGCTCTCCGCCCCGCAGGTATAAATATCCAGGGCGAGGTACCGCGCTTCCGGCCACGTGTGCACCGACAGGTGGGATTCACTGATCACCACGACCCCGCTGACCCCATTGGGCGGGAACCGGTGGAAGGAAACCGCCCAGACGTGGGTGTTGGCCTTCCGCGCGGCCTCGACGAGGATTTCCTGCATCCTGTCGACTTCGCCGATGACGTCGCTGCAACCTGAAGCCTCGACAATATAGTGGATCCCCCTAGGGTCCATTGCTTCTCCTTCCCGGGATGCTCTCCCTCGAATTAGTTCAAAAAACCTAGAAATAATACCCTTTTTGCAGTTCCGGGTACAGTGGGAAGGACCCGGCGAGATCCCTGACCTTCACGGCAACCCGGTCCATCGCCGACCGGTCTTGGCTTTCCGAGAGCGCGACGTCGATTATCTCGGCCACGAGGGCCATCTCCTTCTCCTTCATGCCCCTGGTGGTGAGCGCCGGGGTGCCGAGCCTGATTCCGCTGGTCACCATGGGCTTCTCGGGATCAAAGGGTATCATATTTTTGTTCACCGTGATACCCACCCGGCCCAGTATGTCCGTGGCCTCCTTACCGGTGAGACCCTTGCCCCGGAGGTCCAGGAGCAACATGTGGTTATCCGTTCCTCCCGCGACCAGCCTGTACCCCCTGGCACCCAGCTCCGCGGCCAGGGTTTTCGCGTTTTTGACGATCTGCGCGGCGTATTCCTTGAACTCGGGCCTCATGGCCATCAGGAAACAGGTGGCCTTTCCCGCGATGACCTGCATGAACGGTCCGCCCTGCATGCCTGGGAAGACATTGCGGTCCAGGTCGGCGGCGTACTTGCCCCGGCAAAGGATGAGGGCGCCTCGCGGCCCCCTCAAGGTCTTATGGGTAGTTGTAGTGACAAAATCCGAGTGCGGGACGGGATTGGGGTGGACGCCGCCGGCGACCAACCCCGCTATGTGGGCCATGTCGGCCATGAGGTAGGCTCCCACTTCCTCCGCGATATCACCGAAGCGTTCGAAATCGATGAGGCGGGGGTAAGCGCTCGCCCCGGCGACGATCATCTTGGGCCTGTGCTCGCGGGCGAGCCTGGCCACCTCGTCGTAATCGATGGTCTCCCTTTCCCTGTCGACGCCATAGGGTATTATCCTGAAAAACCTTCCGGAAAAGTTCAGCGGGTGACCGTGGGAGAGGTGACCCCCCTGCGCCAGGTCCATGGCGAGGATGGAGTCGCCGGGTTCAAGGACGGTGAAATAGACGCCCATGTTGGCCTGGGTGCCCGAGTGGGGCTGGACGTTGGCGTGTTCGGCCCCGAAGAGTTCGCAGGCCCTTTTCGCGGCCAGTTCCTCGGCCGATTCGACGAACTCGCATCCGCCGTAGTACTTTTTATGGGGGTAACCCTCGGCGTACTTGTTGGTCAGCACCGAACCCTGCGCCTGGAGCACGTAAGGGGGGACGAAATTCTCGGAAGCAATAAGTTCGAGGCCCTGCTTTTGTCTCAGGAATTCGGACTGGATAAGGGAATCTATCTCCGGGTCAGCGTCCTTCATAACCGACTTCATGATGTCCAAAACAGCCCATCCCCTTTCATAAGGTAGGTCGACCTTTTTCTTCGGTGGGCCAATATTATACCCCCAGGTCAAACCCTTGGTCAGGCGATGCTTCCCCGTCCCCGGACCGGGTCGAACTGCCTCTGCAGGAGGACCTCGAAAGCCGAAAGGTCCATGGTGCCCAGGTCCCCCGCGGCACGGTCCCTGACGGAGAGGGTCACGTTCTCCACCTCCCTGGAGCCGATGACCACCATGTAGGGAATCTTTTCCACCTGGGCGTCACGGATCTTCTTGCCCAATTTCTCGTCCCTGGCGTCCTTCTCCACCCTGTACCCGAGGCCCTTGAGCCTCGACTCCACCTCGGTGGCGTAGGGCGCGTGTTCCTCCTTCACCGGCACGATCCTGACCTGTACCGGGGAGAGCCAGAAGGGGAAGGCCCCGGCGTAGTGCTCGATGAGTATCCCCATGAATCTCTCGAGGCTCCCCAGGATCGTCCTGTGGAGCATGACGGGGCGATGCTCGCTCCCGTCGGGACCGATGTAGGTCATATCGAATTTTTCGGGCATCTGGAAGTCGAGCTGGATCGTGCCGCACTGCCACGTCCTCCCGATGCAGTCCTCGAGGTGGAAGTCGATCTTTGGGCCGTAGAACGCCCCGTCGCCCGGGTTAAGGCGGAAGGGCACGCCGAACTCCTCCAGGGCTTCCTGCAGGGCCTTTTCGGCCTTCTCCCACATGATGGGGTCTCCCATGGCCTTCTCGGGCCTGGTGGACAGCTCCACGCGGTAGGAGAAACCGAACACATCCTTGTAGATGAACCTGACCAGGTCCATGATGCCGATTATCTCCTGCTTGATCTGCCCCGGCGTCACGTAGAGGTGGGCGTCGTCCTGGGTGAAGGACCTGACCCTCATAAGCCCGTGGAGGACGCCCGAGCGCTCATGCCGATGGACGGTGCCCAGTTCGGCGACCCTCATGGGGAAATCTCGGTAACTCCTTATCCTGCTCTTGTAGACCAGTATCCCCCCCGGGCAGTTCATCGGCTTTACCGCGAAGGGCCGTCCGTCGATCTCGGTGAAGTACATGTTTTCGCGGTAGTGGTCCCAGTGCCCCGACCTCACCCACAACTCCTGGTCAAGGATGAGGGGGGTTCTTATCTCTGAGTAGCCCCTTCGGGCATGCTCCGCCCGCCAGAACTCCACGAGCCGGTTTATGACCACCGTGCCCTTGGGGTGGAAGAAGGGGAACCCCGGGCCCTCTTCCTGGATGCTGAAAAGGTCCAGTTCTTTTCCCAGCTTCCGGTGATCCCTGCGTTTCGCCTCCTCGACCCTGTTGATGTAGTCCTGGAGCGCCTCGGCGGTGTCGAAGGCGGTGCCGTACACCCTGGTCAGCATGATGTTCTTCTCGTCGCCCCGCCAGTAGGCCCCGGCCACGGAAAGAAGTTTGAAGTGCTTGAGTCTCGAGGTGGAGACCACGTGGGGCCCCCGGCAGAGGTCGGCGAACTCCCCTTGCCGGTAGATCGAAATGAACTCGTCGGGTATCTCCGAGACCAGTTCCAGTTTGTAGACGGCGTCCCTTTCCCTGAAAAGGGCCATGGCTTTCTCTCTCGGGAGCAGGAGTCTTTCCACAGGGATATCCTCGGAGGCGATCCTCCTCATCTCATCCTCTATCCTGGGGAGGTCTTCCTCGGTCAGCGTGCCGGCAACCTCCATGTCGTAGTAGAAACCGTCCTGTATGGAAGGCCCGATACCTAGCCTTGTCCCTGGGAAAAGCCTCTGGACGGCCTGGGCCATGAGGTGCGACGTGGAATGCCTCAGGATGTCCAAGCCCTCCTGGCTTGAGGAGGAGATAGGCTCAATGAAGGAATCCTTTTCAATGACGGCGGTGATATCGACCGGTTCCCCGTCGCTCCTGGCGGCGACGGAACTCTCTCCGAGACCCCATCGCGACAATACTTCCCCGGCCGATAGGGCCTCGGGGGAAAAAAGCTCCAATCCTTCTGGTCCAGCGTATTTGGGCAATGTCCAAGCCTCCATCCTTGGTAATGACCAACCGCTCCCGTTGAGGCAAAAGGGCCGGCGGGTTGCATTTTACAGCAGCAAGTCTCCGGGGTCATCCCTGTATGAAATGTATATAATATACAGCCCTCCCGGGTTTATGCAACATCCCTGGCCGCCCCTCCCTGAAGCCCGGCGAAGGCACAGCATCCTCCTTCGTAGGCTCCGGACAGGTCGACGGCCTACACCGGGAGGCACTGCTTTGAGGAAGACCGAACTCGAGGAGGGATAACGGCGGGTCGGGGGTTCAACAGGATCATCATAACGGCCCTGGTCTTCGGCGGCGCGGGCAGGCGCGTTCACGGGACCATGAAAGCCGCATCGAAAAAGCAGTCCTCCGACCGATAGGCAAAGAGCAGGGGCCGCCCCGAAGGAGCGGCCCCTGCTCTCTATGGGGGATCACTTTCCCGTGCTTCCGAAGCCTCCGCTCCCCCGCCCCGTCTCGCTCAGGAGGTCCTTTTCCGCCCATTCGACCCTGATCACCGGGGCGAGGACCATCTGGGCTATCCGGTCACCCCGCTCGATCTCGAAGGGGTTTTCGCCCAGGTTGACGAGGATGACCCTCACCTCGCCCCGGTAATCGGCGTCGATCGTCCCGGGCGTGTTCAGGACGGTCACCCCGTGCTTAAGGGCCAGCCCGCTGCGGGGCCTGACCTGGCACTCGTACCCCTCGGGGATCTCGAGGCGGATGCCGGTCCCCACGGAAAGCCTGCCGCCTGGGGGGATGAGGGCGTCCTCGTTCGACCTGAGGTCGACCCCCGATGAGAGGGCCGTGGCGTAAGCGGGCAGGGCCACCCCCTCATCGACACGGAAGACGCCGACTCTCACCGTGCCCGGCATGGTCACCTTTCCCTGCCCCTGTCCCCGAAGTCCTTCCTCCTTGGTCCCCCGTGGGGTCTCCTGTCGCCGGAGGGCCTGTCGCCGCCCGGCCTACCCCCTGGCCTCGGGGCTCCGCCCCTCGGGCCCCTGTCGCGATCGCCCGAGGGAGGCAGGGCCTTTATCCTCTCCTCCCTGGCATCCTCGAGGACCAAGGCGTCGGCGAACTTCTCCGCCACCTCTGGGTCATTCCTTCTTTCCAGGGCCCGCCTCCTGGAGAGGTTTATCCTCCCCATATCGTCGATCTCCTTGACCATCACGAGGACCGAGTCCCCGGGGCTTAAAACATCGTCGACCTTGCCCACGTGGGTGGTGCTTATCTCGCTCACATGGAGGAGGCCCTCTTTACCCGGCAGGACCTCCACGAAGGCGCCGAAGGCCATGAGCCTGGTGACCTTGCCCGAGAACACCTCCCCCGCCATGACCTCCCTGACTAGGTCGTTTATCATGCCGAGGGCCTTCTCGGCGGCCTCGGTGGTAGGCGAGGCCACGAAAACCCTGCCGTCGTCCTCGACATCGACCTTGACGCCCGTCTGGGCGACGATGTTGCGGATGGTCTTGCCGCCCGGGCCGATGATGTCCCTGATCTTGTCAAGGGGGACCGTGAGGGTGTAGATCCTGGGCGCGTAGGCGGAAATGCTCTTGCGCGGTTCAGCGATGACCGACTCCATCTTGTCGAGGATGAAAAGCCTCCCCCGGCGGGCCTGATCGAGGGCCTTTTCGAGGATCGCCCTGGTTATGCCCCCGGCCTTGTTGTCCATCTGGAGGGCCGTTATCCCCTCCCTGGTGCCGGTGACCTTGAAGTCCATGTCCCCGTAATGGTCCTCCAGCCCCTGGATGTCGGTGAGGACCACCACCTTGTCGTCTTCCTTTATCAGCCCCATGGCGACGCCGGCGACGGCCTTCCTCACGGGGACCCCCGCGTCCATCAGCGAGAGGCTGGCACCGCAAACCGAAGCCATGGAGCTTGACCCGTTGGACTCCAGGATGTCCGAGACCACCCTGACGGCGTAGGGGAACTCCTCTTCGCCGGGGAGAAGGCCCCGCACCGCCCTCTCGGCCAGGGCGCCATGACCGATCTCCCTCCGCCCGGGCCCCCTCATGGGGCGGACTTCGCCCACCGAGAAGGGCGGAAAGTTATAGTGAAGCATGAAACGCTTGGAGGGCTCGTCCAGTTTGAGGCCGTCGATCAGCTGATCATCTTCGCCGACCATTCCGAGGGTCGTCGTCACCAGCGCCTGGGTCTCGCCCCGGGTGAAAAGGGCCGAACCGTGGACCCTGGGGAGGACGCCCACTTCACAGCTGATGGGCCGGACCTCGTCCATGGCCCTGCCGTCGGCCCTTCTGCCCTCATCGACGATGAGGGACCTCATGGCCTTCTTCACGATGCCTTCCACGGAAGCCTTGATGTAGGATTCCGCTTCGGGGTACTTTTCCAGCAGGTTCTCGAGGGCCTTCCCCGTGGCGATATCGATTGCTTCACCCCTGGGCTTCTTCTCGTGGACCTGGACGGCCTGGAAGATCTCCCCGTAGAGTTCCCTCTCGACCCACGCGTCGATCTCAGGGAAGGACTCCGCCTCGGGGATCTTGACGGGCTCCTTCCCCGCCTTTTCCGCCATCTCGACCTGGGCCCGGACCAGGTTGGCTATCTCCTTCTGGGCCATATCGAGGGCATCGACCATCACGTCCTCGTGGATCTCCCCCGCCCCGGCCTCCACCATGGTGATCCCGCCGGAGTGGCCGCTCACGACCAGGTCCAGGGTGCTCTCCTTCATCAGGTCCTCGGTAGGGTTGATGACGAGCCGTCCGTCGATCCTGCCGACCCTGACCGCGCCGACGGGGCCCTTCCAGGGTATGCCCGACAGCATGAGCGCGGCGGAGGCGCCGTTGATGGCCAATATGTTCGGCGGAGTGGACTGGTCCACCGACAGGGTGGTCGCCACCACGTGGATGTCGTTCCTGGTGTGGTCATGGAAGAGGGACCGGATGGACCGGTCGATGATCCTCGAAGCGAGGATCGCCGTCTCCGAGGGACGGCCTTCCCTCTTGATGAACCCCCCGGGGATCTTACCCGCGGAGTAGAAGCGCTCCTCGTAATCCACCAGCAGGGGGAGAAAATCGAGCCCCTCCCTCGGCTTGTCTGAGATGCAGGCGGTAACCAGGAGGGATGTCTCTCCCTGGGTCACCCTGACCGCGCCGTTGGCCTGCTTTGCCAACTTGCCGGTCTCGAAGGTCATGGTGCGACCCCCGACTTCAACACTGAAGGTTTCCATCATTATTTTGTTTCCTCCTCTTATTTTCTTCCCTTTTTTTTCCCGTTAAAGAATATCACAAGCGGACAAAAAAGAACGAGGGCGGGTAACGCCGCCCTCGTCCGGGTAGCTCCACGACCTGTCCGTCGACGGTAACGATCAGTGTCTCAGTCCCAGTTTCTGGATGAGATCGCTGTAACGCCCGAAATCCTTGTTCCTGAGGTACTGGAGTAGCCTTCTCCTGCGCCCTACCATCTTGAGGAGCCCTCTCTGGGAGTGGTGATCCTTCTTGTGGACCTTCAGGTGCTCCGTCAAGTCCCTTATACGGGTGGTGAGGATCGCGATCTGGACCTCGGGCGAACCCGTATCCGCGTTGTGGGTCTTGAACTCCTCGATGATGCCCTGTTTCTTCTCCTTCTCGAGCACTTGCCTTCACCCCTGCGCGTCTATTCCCGGAACCAAGTAGTGCGGGGTGTTCGCATAACCTAGTAACGGGTGCCGAGATTATATCACCATCAAGGGTGCGGGGCAAATTGGGCGGACCATGGGGCAACGAGCCAAAACTGAACCCTAAAATAGTCATACTGTAAGGTTCCGCTCATTCTGCACTCGACATTTTCTTAATTATATGCTTTCATTCTTAATACGGGCAGTATAGAATCCGATCGAAAGGGTGGAAAAACAATATGCATATTCTGATTGTGGAGGACAACCGGGACCTAGTACAGGTACTGACGGAAGGGTTCAACGAACTGGAGTTTTCAGTGGACAGCGCCTTTGACGGAATAGAGGGCTTGAACAAGATCCGGAATAACGACTACGACTGCATCGTCCTGGACATCATGCTCCCGGAGATGGACGGCTACGAATTGATCGGGAGGATGAGGGAAGAGGGGAAGGACACCCCGGTGATCATGCTCACCGCCAAGGATTCCATCGAGGACAGGGTGGAGGGCCTCAACCGGGGAGCCGATGACTACCTGGTGAAACCCTTCGATTTCCGCGAACTGGTGGCCAGGGTCAACGCCGTGACCCGCAGGAGAACGGAACCGAAGAGGGCCGTCCTCCACTGCGGGCCCCTGATGCTGGACCCGATCGCCAGGGAGTGCAAGGCCGAAGGGGAAATGATACCCCTCAGGAGGAGAGAGTTCGACATCCTCGAACTGCTCATGCGCTTCGAGAACCAGGTCTTCTCCCGGGAGAAGATCATAGGCCTCGTATGGAAAAAGGAGTACGACGGCACGAGCAACGTGGTCGACGTCCATGTAAAATACCTGAGGGACAAGCTCCGCCCCTACAACCTCGACACCCTGGTCGTGACCGTGAGGGGCGTCGGCTACAAGGTGACCTGCCCGGATTACGAGTAAGGGGCTTGTACCACGAGTACTGGTAGATGGGGATGCTGCGGTAGATGCCAAGGACCTTGGACGGGCGGCGGCCGTTAAGGCCCCGCTCGTTTCGTTTCAGGCTGGTCTTGTTCTCCGCCACGACCATAATGGCGACCATCGCTCTTTTCGGGATGGTCGTGTACACCTTTTTTACCTCCTTCGAGGTGAGCAGGCTCGACGCCGTGATGGCGTCCGGCATGGAAGAAACGATCTCCTTTTATGAAAAGTCCGGCCGGTTCCCCCTCCAGGTCAAGGGGAGCAGGTCGCTTGGCGTGGTCCTCCAGGTCTACAACCAGGACAAGTCCCTGATGTTTCATCTCCCCCCCGGCCTTTCGGCCCCCTTCATCCCCGAGGACCTGCTGGAAAAGGCCTCTTTCGGGGTAAGGCCCCTCACCTTCGTACCGTCGAAGAACCGCTTCCTGCCGAGGTTTTGGTGGGTCCTGCCCTGGAGTTGCCTCTCGGACCGCGACCTCTGGAGGGCCCTGGTCGCCCCGGCGCCCTTCAGGGATGAAGATGTGATCCTCGTCGCCATGGCACCCATGGCGTGGCTCCTGGAATCCAGGCAACTCCTTCTCTGGATGACGATCCTGGCCGGGGCCGCGGGCCTGGTCGCCTCCTTCGCGGCCGGGAGCCTCCTGGCCGCGGGGGCCATGAGACCCCTTCAGGCCATCAACAGGGCTCTTGCGAGGGTTTCCATCGACAACATGTCCATCGACCCCGCCCCTTTCGGATCGGACCGTGAGATCGGCGAGATCGTGACCCATATCAACAGGATGCTAAAAAACCTGGAAAAAAGCATGAAATACCTGCAGCAGTTCACCTCCGACGCCAGCCACGAACTGAGGACCCCCCTGGCGGTCATGAGGGGAGCCGTGGACATCGCCCTACTCAAGAATAGAGACCCCGAATATTACGTCCAAAAGCTCCAGGAACTCACCTACCATATCGACGACATGCAGAACCTCGTGGGAGCCCTTCTCGAACTGGCCAGGCTGGACGACTTCAAGGGGCTCGACTCGAGGGAACCGGTGGACCTCCTCCTGGTCATGGAGGATGCCGTGGCGAACATGGAGAGCATCACCCAGAGGAGGGGCCAGGTCGTCGAAAAGGACTTGAAACCGGCACCGACCCTCGGCCGCTATGTCATGGTCCTGAGGCTTGCCAACAACCTGGTGGAGAATGCCAGCAAGTATTCCCCCCCGGGCAGCAGAATAAAGGTCGCCACCTACAGCGACACCGGGAAAAACCAGGCGGTTTTGGAGGTCCGGGACAGGGGCTCTGGTCTCAATCCCGAGGAGATCAGCCGATGCTTCGATCGGTTCTGGAGGGTCGACAGTTCAAGAACCACGCCGGACTACGGCCTCGGCCTCCCCCTGGTCAAGAGGATCGCCCAGATCCATAACGCCTCCATCGAGGTGGAGTCCCAAAAAGGGGGAGGCTCCCTTTTCAGGGTCCGCTTCCCGCTGGACAAGGAAACCCTGGAGGGTTACGACCTCGAATAACGAAAAAAGCGGGGGGCCTTAAGGCCCCCCGCAACCCCCTAAAAACACCTAGAGGTTAGCTGACACGTAGAAGGTCCTGCCGTCCCTGGAGACCAGCATGGCGATAATCTTGAGGTCCCTGGAAAGGATCTCCTCGAGTTGGTCCGCGCTCTTCACGGTCTCCCCGTTGACCTCGAGGACCACGTCGCCTTCCCTGAGGCCCATCCTTTGACCGATCGAGCCCGACAGGACGCCGGTGATTACGGCCCCGCCCGATTCCTCGAAACCGTACTTCTGCCTCAGTTCCGGCGTCACCGGCGAGACCGATATGCCCAGTTTAGAGGAACTGATGGGTTCTTTCGCGGCAGGCGCCGCGGTCCCATCGGAGGGCACCGTCGAAAGGGTTACGATCCTCTTGACCTGGGCGCCCTTGCTGAGGATCGTCAACTCGACCCTTTCACCGGCTAGGTGCTGACGGATCGCCACGACGAGGTCGCCGGGGTCCTTGACCTTTCGGCCGTCGATCTCGAG